>Ga0209044_1000066_pt1 | contig 93637 bp, 86 predicted proteins | sample SaaInlV_130m_DNA_FD_184655 | JGI IMG/M metagenome (GOLD analysis project Ga0209044, IMG submission 184655) | Marine microbial communities from expanding oxygen minimum zones in the Saanich Inlet - SI037_S4LV_130m_DNA (SPAdes) (version 2) | ecosystem: Environmental > Aquatic > Marine > Intertidal... | reverse complement strand
CCATCCATCGTAAGAACCTTCTTATAAGCCGCCTGAGAATCCATATAGATTCCCTGCTCATCCGGTTCGCCTTCACTGCGTCCGTAGCCCCGGTAATCGAAAATAAAAATGTTCAGGTTGAGCGGTGCCAGGCGCTGGATATTATCCAGCCGGTGACTGAGGTTACCGGCGTTGCCATGAAACCATAGCAGGGTCGCCACCGCATTTTTAGCAGGAAGGAACCAGCCATGCAGTTTTACTCCGTCCTCTGCCGTGAAATAAATATCCTGCGCCGGAACACCAACAGATGCAGGATCCCAAAATCCTTCCGGGTAGCGGGAGGGATGGAAAATAATTTTGTTTTCAAATAAGAGCAGGAATGCGGCGTAGGCCACTATGGAAAAAACCAGCAGACCGACATACTGAACCCACGTCACTTTTTTATTAAACCTATTAATGGTTTTCGACGAGAGTGACTTTTATTTTTAGTCCATCGACTGCTTCGACCCGGACTGTTTCCCCCTCTGTTATCTCGCCTTCACATTCGGCTTCCCACAACTCACCGTGGACCAGGACTCGTCCGTGTGGACTCAAAGTTTCTTTCACCAGACCGATTTCGCCGACCATCCCCTCCATCCCACCCTGTTTCTTCAGGCTCCGCGTGCGGGTAGCGAGAACAATGATCCCGACAGATAAAACCACTGTCAAACCCAATGTTGGATAAAGAATGACACGGGAAATCTGTAAGGCAGGGTCGTCACTGTCTATCAGCATGGTGGACCCGAGAAAAATCGAGATCACCCCGGAAACCGATAACAGGCCATAGCTCATGATACTGATCTCCGCAATGAACAGAATCACGCCAAAAATAATCAGTAAAAGTCCGGCATAGTTGATGGGCAAAGTCTGCATGGCATAGAGCGCGAGAATAAGGCTGATCGCGCCAATCACGCCGGGCAGAACCAGTCCGGGATTAGACAACTCGAAATAAAGGCCTACCATCCCAAGCATCATGAGTATATAGGCCACGTTGGGATTGGAAATAATATCCAGAAATTTTTGCCGGGGGTTCATCTCGTGATAAACGATTTGAAGGTTTCCCGTCTTGAGGGTGACCGAACCCGAGGCGACTTGCACTTCCCTTCCATCAACAGCAAGCACCAGTGCCTTCACATCTGCGGCAATGAGATCAATCACATTGAGCCGCATGGCTTCTTCCGCCGATATGGAAACGCTCTTGACCACTGCCAGTTCCGCCCAATGCGCGTTGCGTTTTCTAAGCTCCGCCAGGGAACGGATATAGGCGGCGGCATCGTTGACAATCTTGTGTTCCATGGTTTTCGCCTGTTCGCTCTCGCCTCCCCCACCCATCATATTTACCGGATGGGCGGCACCAATATTGGTACCCGGTGCCATGGCGGCAATATGGGAGGCTATGGTGATGAACGTTCCCGCTGAGGCGGCGCGTGATCCACTCGGTGCAACAAATGAGGCTACGGGAATCTTAGAGCTCTGGATTTTCTTGATGATCTGGCGCATGGAAGTGTCCAGTCCGCCGGGAGTGTCCATCTGCAGAACGATCAATGCTTCCTGATCGGCATTGGCCTGGCTGATTTCATGCGAAACGTATTCGGCAACAGCGGGATTGATGGCTCCTGAAATTTTAACAACGACCACAAGGTCTTTAGAATGTGCGGGAGAGACGGTCAGGAACCAAATCAGTAATAGGAAACCAATTTGTTTATTCATCAGGATAACCAGAGGATCAAAAGTTTTCCGTCCATGCTTGGTAATATTGTTCCACAGGGGAATGAATAAAGCAAACCCGACCGGAACTGATTTCACGTTACCGTTGCTCCGTTTAATGTTAAACTAGGCCACTAGTGGAGAGGGCAATGACTCGCCAAACTGAGCACATGGTTGCTCACAGCCGTGCGTTCAGCTCTCATGACACGCAAGGGGTAAAAAGCAACCCCCTCAATCCCCCTTATCAGGGGGAACATTAAAGTATTACCCCTCCGGGGCACGAGAGCTTAGGAAGAATATCACGTGCGCTTGAGGGCTTGGCCTGCTTGGTGGGCAATGCAGTGCTGGCCCCACGCCTAGTGGTTCCAACTTCAGGAAGATTTCATGAACTATAAGACCATATTCATCGTTGACCCAATAAGGAGCGACCGTATTCCATTGGCGAAATTTCTCAGTGAGGAAATTTTCACCATCATGACGTTTGTTTCTCCCAATGACTGTTTCAAAAAGCCCGATCTGATTCGCTGCGACCTGATAGTGTTTGTCCCGCGTAAGGACAAAAACGAGATCAAACACCTGATGAATCTAAAAAAGAAGTTTCGGAGAATTCCTTTGATCTTTCTTCTTACCGATGATTTCCCAGATATCAATCTAACGGAAATTACGGCAAACGGGTTTCCCAACGTGTATAAAGCCGGCAATAACGAAAAGGTGCGCGAAATCATGCTGGGCCTTCTTGCCGAGGAGGGACTGCCTCCCCGGACCGAAGTCCCTCATCCCGTCCCCATTTCCAAGGAAGTGCAGGCTGCCATTGTTGCCGCACAGGAGAGCCAGTGAGCAATACACCCAAAGTCACCTGCTCCGTTGCAGCAGGGCCCTTTGACATTGGAGGGCAAAACCCTCTGGCACTGATAGCAGGCCCCTGCGTGATTGAATCGGAAAAGATCACCCGCAACATCGCCGAGAAACTCAAACGCATTACAGAGGATCTTGGGGTGCCCTTCATTTTCAAGGCTTCCTACGACAAAGCCAATCGGTCTTCCATACAATCGTTTCGCGGTCCGGGACTGAAAGAGGGATTAAAAATCCTGCAAAAAATCAAGACGGATTTGCAGGTTCCCGTTTTGTCCGATGTCCATAAGGAGGAAGAAATCGACCCGGCGGCAGAAGTGCTTGATGTTTTGCAGATCCCCGCTTTTCTTTGCCGACAAACGGATCTTCTGGCGAAAGCGGCTGGCACCGGCAAACCGGTCAACGTTAAAAAAGGCCAGTTCATGGCTCCCTGGGATATGAAGAATGTCGTAAACAAGCTTGAAGAAAGCGGCAATAAAAATATCCTGCTTACAGAGCGTGGAGTGACCTTTGGTTACAACAATCTGGTGGTGGACATGCGTTCCCTTGTTTTGATGCGGGACTATGGCTATCCGGTGGTGTTCGATTCCACCCACAGCCTGCAACAACCCGGAGGCCAGGGCACAAAGAGTGGCGGGCAAAGGGAGATGATCCCCGATCTGGCCCGTGGAGCAGTAGCGGTGGGTTGCGATGCCCTGTTTATGGAGGTCCACCCTGATCCTGATCAGGCGTTATCAGACGGACCCAATATGCTGAAACTCGATCTGCTACCCGAACTGCTGAAACAATTAATCGCTCTGGACCAAATCGTTCGCCCCTTGGCAGGGGAGGCAACCAGCAACCACTAGGCGTGGGGCCAAAGTGCAATAGCTTTAGTTGGCTAGCAAGAAACAAAGACGGCTCAACGAGTCGTTGCCCAGTTGCCCCTGCGGCTAACAGAAGAAATTATGAAACGATTTTTCATCATTCTTCTTGCGGGAATTTTTGTTTTCCCTCTTATATCAGAGGCCAACCCTGAGGGCACCTGGGTTGAGCTTTCTCCCACTCCTGTCAAAAGAACCGAATCCTCTTCCGCACTCGTCGATGGTAAAATATATGTGTTGGGAGGATTCACTCCAAAAGGGATTTCCAGCAAAGTGGATGTCTGGCATCCGGAATCTGGCACATGGAGTCGAATCATTCCCCTTCCCCGTGGCCTGCACCACACAACGGCTTCTGTGGTGGATGGAAAACTGTATGTCATTGGCGGGTTTGATTCCGGTACATGGAGACCCGTTGCTGTCAACTACGAGTATGACCCGGAAATCCATCGTTGGACTGCGAAAGCTCCCATGCCTACCGCACGCGGAGCACATTCCGCTGGAGTGATTGACGGAAAAATTCATCTGGTGGGAGGCGCACACCGAAAACTGGTACGCCTGGTCAACACCCCTGCCCATGAAGTTTACGACCCTGAAACAAATACATGGGAAACCTTTGCCCCCATACCTACCGCACGTGACCATCTTGCCGTTTCCGTAACAGGCGGAAAACTTTTCGCCATTGGAGGACGGGTGGATGTCGACTACAACAATAATCTGGATGTCAACGAATCCTATGACACCAAAACGGGTAAGTGGAATCGCCACGCTCCTCTTCCTACAGCACGGAGTGGCATCACCTCTCAGGTTTTAAATGGATTGATCCATGTCTTTGGAGGGGAATCAGGAAAAGGAACCTTTGTTGAAAATGAAGCGTATGACCCTTCAACCAATAAATGGAAAACCTTCAAATCCATGCCGTCAGGACGGCACGGACTGGCATCTGTTTTATGGAAAGACGAAATCCATATTCTAACTGGAGGCCCCAAACCGGGTGGAGGTGGAAGCAACACTCACTTTGTCTTCAAACTGGATTGATTTTTGCGAGAACTACTGCGGAAAAAAAAGAGGGGGGGGAGGGCGGCTCCCTTGGTAGGGAGCCGGAGAGAAAAGCTTGTTAGCCATCGATTTGGCACGCCACGGATTGGGCCACTTGGAGGTAAACCCAATCCGTTGGAGGTGGCAGTGCCAGTTCGAATCTTCATTGATATATGTAGCAATCCTCATGCCATTTTGTTCCCCAACTAACGAAAATCCCACAACTCGTTTCAAACAAACCCTTTCCCGATTCCCCGCTGACAGTTTTCCGAGTCAAAATTCCCCTCTCTCAGCGCAATTTTTCCCTGCCGTGTGTCAATTTTTGCCCGGTTTTCAGGAGCAGTGTTCCCGCTAAGAAATATCTTTGCTGAATAATGCCACGATAAAAATAAATCTGTGGCACAGTAGATAGAAAGGATTGAGAATTATTTTTTGGGGAAATCGTATGTTACTGGATATAGAGAAATTATTTCCACCGGAGTCAATGACAATAATGATTGTCGATGATACCAAGGCAAATATAGATATTCTGCGAAAATTCCTGGCCAAATTCGGATTCAAGACCACAGTTGCCCTTAATGGAGAAATGGCCCTGGAACTGATACCTAAATTGAAACCCGACCTGATATTGCTGGATGTCATGATGCCAGGGATCAGTGGTTATGACGTGTGCATACGATTGAAAAAAGATGCGGAATTAAAAAACATACCCGTTATCTTTATTACCGCCAAGGGAGAAACCGAAGATGTCGTAGAAGGGTTTGGAGTGGGGGCGGTGGATTTCATTATGAAGCCTTTCAGGCTGGAAGAAGTCTACGCCAGGGTCAAGGCCCATCTAACTCTATCAGCCGCTATCAAAAAATTGACCCAGGACAACGAAACAGACTCGCTGACAGGGCTGTTCAATCGGCGAACTTTTTTACAAAAGATTGAAAATGAAGCCATGCGTTTCAAGCGAAACCAGAAACCTTTTTCGATCCTTTTTGGCGATATCGATTTATTCAAAAAAATCAACGACACCTATGGTCATGCGGCGGGAGACGCTGTTTTGGTAAATGTCAGCGAACTCCTGAATACAGGAAAGCGGGAAATAGACCAGGTCGCAAGATGGGGAGGAGAAGAGTTTTTAATTTTACTTCCTGAAACGGACTTGAATGGAGCGGTTCTGCATGGCAATAAAATCCGGGAGTTGATTTCCGAAAAATCCATTACCCATGAAGGACAGGAAATTCAAGTAACCATGAGTTTTGGGGCCAGCGAGTATAACGATGGAAGTACCCAGATCGAAAAAACCATCGACCTCGCCGATCGAAGGCTCTACCTGGCAAAAGAATCCGGCAGAAACAAAGTCGTGTCGGAAGGCACATGAACCAAACCTTGCAATCAACCTAACAGGTCAGACAAGAACCTTGTCATACTCTGGGTTGCCAGTTGGGTTTGCGTGCGAAGCGACAACGCACTTTTGATGGAACCGGGGTGCGTCAATACATACCATCCGGCTTTGAGGGTTGAAATTTCTCCATCACTTCCCAGAAACGACGAACTGTCCAGGAGTTCCTGATCGACACTGTCGGAAATTGCCCGTACAGATAATAAAGGCAGACCCTTTTCTTCAGCCACTCTGGCAATCACCGAAGTTTCCATTTCCACCGCTTGAACACTATAATCTCTTCCCAACTCCCGCTTGGCCGCTGGCTCGTGAATCACGGTATCAACGGTCAGCAATCCGCCCACAACCGTCTTGATTCCATCAGAGCCGGGAATACTCCGGGCACGATCCAACCAATCGGGATCAGGAAAATATTTTCTTTCTCCATTCACTTCCGCAATGGAATCGGCAATCACCAGATCGCCGACATTCAGTTCCGGCTGGACTGCCCCGGCATAGCCGGTGCTGATCAGGGCTTTGGGCTGAAAACGGTCGATGACTTGAAGGGTGGAATCCTCCGCTCTTTGTTTACCAACACCGGAGCGGACCAGGATAATATTCCGCCCTCCCCACTTGCCGGGCCAGACATCTGTTTTCCCCAGACGCACACGGTCTGAAATATTCATTGCCCGTTTGATACCGGCAATTTCCTCTTTCACCGCTCCAAATATGGCAATACAATCGTTCATAGCACAGGAGTATACCACCCTCTTTCAACCCGGCAGTTCAAATTACTGCTCCACACAGTTTTAGCATTTGCTTCCTGACTCAGCGGGTGCTATGGTCTCGCACTTCCCACAACCAACTGGACTCTTTAACTCATGGCAAAGCTGAAACTGGATATTCCGGTCAAAAAAGGCGACCGGCTTGAACTGGATGTTGAAACCCTGGCCTCCAGCGGTGACGGTCTTTGCCGACATGAGGGCTACACCCTTTTCACACCAGGCGGCCTGCCCGGCGATAAGGTCGTGGGAAAAGTTGTCAAAACCACTCCGCGTTTTGGCGTGGTGAAAGTGTTCAAAGTACTCGAGTTCTCCAAGGACCGTATCGAGCCGCCCTGCCCTGTTTTCTTCAACTGCGGCGGTTGCAAATTCCAGGACCTGGCTTATGAAAAACAGTTGCAGTTTAAAATCCAGATTGTCAAAGACAGTCTGAAACGCATTGCCCATATTGAACCACCGGAAAATATTGAAATCATCGCGGCGGACTCGCAATACCACTACCGCAACAAAGGCAGTTTCGCGGTGCAGGGAAACACAGGAAAACCTCTTATCGGATTTTATGCAGAAGGCTCTCATGATGTCGCCGACTCGGCCACCTGTGACATTCTCTTGCCAGCAATTAACGACACAAAGGAATGGCTACGCCAACTTTTAGAAAAACATGAAATATCTATTTACCATGAGCGTAGCCATCGGGGACTCCTGCGCGGATTGATCATCAGGCACTCCTTATCAACAGGAGAGACTCTGGTCGGAATGGTCACCAACAAAGGCAGATTTCCCAGAGGATTCCTGACCGACCTGACCGAGGAGAAGAGTTTAAAGAAGCTTGGCATTGTCGGTCTGATTCAGAACACCAATTCGCAAAATACCAACGTAATCATGGGCTCCGAAAACAAGGTGCTGTGGGGCAAAAACCGTTATAGCGAAAAACTCGGAGAGCTGACCTTTCACCTTTCCCTCGGTTCCTTTTTCCAAGTCCATTCCAAACAAGCAGAAAAACTTTATGCTCTTATCAGTCAATGGACCGAGGAAGCCGGAGAACAAACCCTGGTCGATGCTTACAGTGGGTCGGGAGGCATAGCCTTGTGGCTGGCAAAGCAGGGTAGAAATGTAATCGGAATTGAAAAATTTGAACCCGCCATGGAAGATGCAAGGCAGAGTGCTAAAAGTAATGGGCTTTCCAATTGCCAGTTCCTTACCGGAACGGTGGAAGAGCATGCCGCTAAAATCGCTTTGGATAAAACCGTGCATACCTTCATCATGGACCCTCCCCGCAAAGGTTTATCAGAAACGGTTATCCAAACTCTCCTGGAAGCCAAGCCTGAACAAATCATCTATGTTTCGTGCAGCCCGGGCACCCTGGCCCGCGACCTGGAACGCCTCGATGGGTACCAAATTCAGGATACCCGGGTGATTGATATGTTCCCGCAAACCCAACATATAGAAACCGCCATCCGCCTCACCCGGCACCACTAGGCGTGGGGCCAGCATGCAGTACCTTTCTTTGGCGAGCAAAGAGCTATCTCGGCTTAACGAGTCATTGCCATCTGCCTCCGGTGGCTCACCGGCACTAGGCGTGGGGCCAGTGTGCGTTATATTTTTCATCAGCCCTCGTGCCCCAGAGGGGTAATAACTTTTTACTGCTAGCAACGATACTCTCGGCCCAACAAACCCTTGCCCAGTTGCAACAGCTCTATCGGATCAGCAATATTCTAACTTCTTTGACACTCTATCTTGGCTAACTCGGCGAATAATGGTAACCTTTTAGGATGGAGAACAGTCGGAAAATTCAGCTATTAAAGGAGACTGACCTGCTCAGTTTTTTCGATGCGTCTACACTGGGCAAGCTGGTCGATCATTGCCGGGAAATTTCCCTCTCACCTAAAGAGGTTCTATTTAATGAGGATGACCTGGAAAATGCCATGTACCTCATCCTCGAAGGGGAACTCGAAGTTTTCAAGGGCCCTAAACAAATAGCTATTCTCGGCCCGGGTCAATACCTGGGAGAGATGTCGCTGATCGAATCCAAAGCACGTTCCGCTTCGGCCAGGGCGGTACAAACTACCCTGCTCATGGAAATCAATGAAGAGCATTTCCACACCTATCTGGCATCAGAACCCCAGGCACTCCTCTCCATCATGCGTACCTTGTCAAGCCGCATACGCAATGACCTGGAAACAATGATGAAGGACCTGCGCCAACTGAGCATTTTCACCCACGATATCCGTAATTTCCTGAGTACGCTTGGACTTGCAGAATTGACCATTGAAGACTCCATCGAAATGTTTGAAGGAACCGATTCCAACCATAAAAAACGAGACGGGCTGGAAGACATGGAGCAATGCCAGCATGTGGTCGAAACAGTCCGCACCAATTTGATGGAGCTTCTGGATTCCAGTTTAAACCATATAAAAAAAATTAAAAGCGAGTCTGTGAAATCAAAACATCCCATTTTGCCGATCATAGAAGAAACCATAGCGGGCCTCACCACGCACTCACAATTGCAGAACAAAACCATCAACATCCTTCCCCAAGAAGGTTCTCTGGATGCGGTTTTTTATCCTTTGGACATCCAGCGCGTCCTGCAAAACCTGATTATCAACGCCGGCTATGTCACAGAAAGTGGAGGCCAGGTGGATGTCCAGGTCGCTCGAAACAATGGGTTCCTAAAAGTCAGCATAATAGATAAGGGTTGTGGTATCCCGGAGGATGTTCAGGGGTACCTTTTCAAAGACACGTTGACCACGAAAGAGGATGGTAACGGACTGGGCCTGCTTTCCTGCAAAGGCATTATCGAGGAAAATCACCAGGGAAAACTCTGGTTTGAAACTGCTGAGGGCAAAGGAACCACCTTCCACTTCACCCTGCCTGCCCACTAACCACTAGGCGTGGGGCCAGTACTGCATTACCCAAAAGGCGAACTGAATACTCAAGCGCACTAGCTAAACGGTCTTCCCTTGCAAAATACGTCATCGCGAGCCGCCCGCTAGCGTGGGAGGCACTGGGCAAGAGCTTTTTAGGCCGAGACAACTCTTTGCTCGCCATATAGAGCTATTGCACTTTGGCCGCACGCCGAGTGCTAGAATTTGGCGTGTTTGGGAGTTCTGGGGAAAGGGATTACATCGCGGATATTTTCCATGCCGGTGACGAACTGGACCAGCCTTTCGAATCCCAACCCGAACCCTGAGTGAGGTGCCGAGCCGAATTTTCTCAAGTCGAGATACCACCAGTATTCTTCCGGGTCTAGGTCTTTATCCCGCAGGCGCTGTAAAAGCACATCATAATTTTCCTCACGCTGACTGCCGCCAATTATTTCCCCAAGGTTCGGCAGAAGCACATCCATGGCTCGCACGGTTTCACCGCCTTCATTGAGTTTCATGTAAAAGGACTTGATCTGTTCGGGGTAGTTGAACACGATGATCGGTTTTTTAAAAACCTTCTCACTGAGATAACGCTCATGTTCCGCCTGCAGAGCAAAACCCCACTCCACAGGGTAGGTAAATGTCTCAGTTGCTTTTTGCAGTTGGTGAATGGCCTCGGTATACGTCAACCTCTCGAACTGATTATCGATAATATTTCTCAGAGTCTCAAGAATGGTGGTATCAATGCGTTTATTAAAAAATTCCATGTCTTCGGCGCAGTGTTCCATTATATCCGACAATAAAAATTTAATGAATTCCTCAGCCAGATCCATATTGTCATCCAGATCATAAAAAGCCATTTCTGGTTCCACCATCCAAAACTCAGCCAGGTGACGGCTGGTGTTGGAGTTTTCGGCCCGGAAGGTGGGGCCAAACGTATAAATTTCTGCCAGGGCCATGGCATAAATTTCACCTTCCAATTGTCCGCTGACGGTGAGAAAAGTTTTTTCACCGAAAAAATCCTGAGAAAAATCAATTTTCCCGTTCACTGCTCCGTCCACTGCTCCATCCACACGCGGCGGATTGGACATATCCAGTGTCGTCACCTGGAACATTTCTCCGGCTCCTTCGCAATCACTGGTGGTCACAATAGGCGTGTTCAGATAAACAAAGCCCTTATCTTGAAAAAAACGGTGGATGGAAAAAGCCAGCCGGTTTCGCACCCGCATGATCGCACCAAAAGTATTGGTACGCGGACGCAGGTGGGCGATCTCGCGCAAAAACTCGAAGGAGTGCCGCTTCTTTTGCAAAGGGTAATCGGCAGGGGCAGGACCATAGACCTCAATGCCGGTGGCCTGGACTTCCATGGACTGGCCCTTGCCTTCCGAAGCCACCAGTTTGCCGCGAACCGAAACACAACTGCCGGTCATTAATTGGTTTTCAATGGAGGAGTAGTCAGAAAGAGTATGCTCTATCACCACCTGAATATTAGCCAGGCAGGAGCCATCGTTAATTTCCAGGAAGGAAAAGCCCCCCTTGGAATCCCGCCGGGTTTTCACCCAGCCCTTGACCAACGCTTCACCTTCCTCACCATTGAGAAGGTCTTTGATTTTTGTTCGCTTCATAAGCTCGATTTATCCCCATCAGAGCCCTCATTGAAATAGGCTCTTCTCATTGACATTAAAGGAGTTTTCAGATATTTTGTTTAAGAACTATGCCTCCACAAGGCAGTTAGCAATAACTTTTTCCTGCATGGGAAAACCTACACTCCATACTTCGTGTTTATTCTAGGAAATTTACTAAGCGCAACCGCCCAGGTTCTGAGCATTGTTTTAAAACTTTATATGTGGATCATTATCATCCGCGCCCTGCTGTCCTGGGTGAACCCGGACCCGTATAATCCAATCGTCCAGTTTTTATACAGTATCACAGAACCGGTTTTGCTTCGAGTACGACAGTTAATCCCCATGTCCGGAATAGGAATTGACTTTTCACCGATCCTTGTCCTGCTGGCAATTGTTTTCGTTGAAGAGTTTGTGGTCAATTCGCTTATGACCCTGGCAATGCAACTGCAATAACCTTAATTATGCGCCTGACTTATCTTGACATTCTAGAGCAATGCTTCCACGACAAGTTCCGTGGCTATAACAAGCAGGAAGTGGACACGTTCCTCCATCTTGTGGCCGATGATTTTAAATCCATGGCCGAGGACCTCAAGGAAAAGGATCGACAGATTGATTTAAAATCCGCAGAAATCAAAGAACTTGAGCAACGTCGGGATGAACTTACTCTGCAAGAACCCAGCACCCCTCCAGAGGTGGAAGAAGAGTTGCGTGCACTCAGAAAAGAACTGGAAGAAAAAGACCTGCTGATTCAGGAAATGAAAAAGGCCGATGCAAGCCAGCCAACCGGCAACAATCCTCTTTCGCAACTAACCCCTGAGAAGTTGAAAGAAAAAGCAAAACAAATCATCAACACCGCCAAGCAATATGCCGAAAAACATACAGCCAACGCCACAAAAGAATTGGACTCCCTGCAAACGGAAATCCAAAAACTACAAGGACAAAAACAACAACTGATGGATAATATTCGGGCCACTGCTGTGGAACATTTAAATAAATTTAAAGCGGGAAACGGCAATGCCGGAAACTCCGTTCAAGATTAACGCCTGCGAAAATAGCATCCGGTTTTCAGCTGTCATTCAGCCCAGATCATCCAGGAACGAAATTGCAGGGGTTTATAATAATTCCTTAAAAATTCGATTGACCTCACCACCGGTAGACGGAGCCGCCAATAAGACCTGTATTAAATTCCTGGCCAAATGGCTGGGGATGAGTCCCGCCAATGTCCGTATTGTCACGGGGCTCAGCAGTAAAAACAAAGTCATTGAAATTGACGGCATTGATGAATCCGTTTTTCGGGATAAGCTGACCGCCAAAATCCCCAACCTTTTTAAAGAACGGCAACCATGATCAAAACCATAGAGTATGTAGACGGGGTAGTGAGGATGATTGACCAAACTCGTCTTCCGGCAGAAACCGTTTTCGTTGACTGTAAAACCATTGAAGAGGTTGGGCAGGCTATTAAAACCATGGTTATTCGGGGAGCACCGGCAATCGGTGTCGCGGCGGCCATGGGTGTTAGTCTCGGAGCCGATGCGATATCCGCTTCCAGCTTCGATGAGTTTTACAGGGCGATGGAAAAACAATGCGATCGCCTTGGCGAGTCCCGGCCTACAGCGGTGAATCTTGCATGGGCCATCAACAGGATGAAGCAGGTTGCAAGGAATGCAAAAAATCTTCCCGTCCCCGAGTTGAAAGCCAGGTTGAAAGAAGAAGCCCTCACCATCCTCACAGAAGATATCAGCATCAACAAGGCGATGGGTCAACACGGACAGACCCTGGTTGAAAACGGTAACGTGATTTTGACCCACTGCAACGCCGGGGCTTTGGCAACAGCGGGTTTCGGCACAGCACTGGGAGTGATTCGGGCATCCGTCAACGCCGGGAAAAATGTCCGTGTACTGGCTAACGAAACACGGCCTTTCCTGCAAGGGGCGAGGCTGACCTCGTGGGAACTCAAGGAAGATAATATTCCCGTCAAGCTGATCACCGATAATATGTGCGGTTTCTTTATGAAAAAGCAGGAAGTCGATCTGGTCGTTGTTGGCGCCGACCGCATTGCGGGAAATGGGGATATCGCCAACAAAATTGGTACCTATATGGTCGCGGTGCTCGCCAAGGAAAACAATATTCCGTTTTATGTCGCCGCGCCAGTCTCGACCCTCGACCTGTCTCTGGCATCCGGCGATGAAATTCCCATTGAAGAACGCTCAGCCGAAGAAGTGGTGAACATCAACAACAAAAGGATTGCCCCTGAAGGCATTGAGGTGGCACATCCCGCGTTTGACATCACTCCCAACAAACTGGTCACGGCTATCATCACCGAAAATGGCATCGCTCGCCCTCCCTACACCGAGTCGCTCAAGGCAATGGCGAAGAAAAAATGAGAGCTATGATTCTGGCAGCCGGCTTTGGCTCCCGCCTCAAGCCCCTGACTCTCAGCCTTCCCAAACCCATGTTCCCGGTATTAAACCAGCCTCTTCTGGAACACACGCTAAACCTTTTAAGTTCCCAGGGAATTCAAGACATCATCGTCAATGTGCATCACCTGCCCGACAAGATTGTCGAATATTTCGGCGATGGCACAGATTTCGGGGTACGTCTGAAATTTTCAAAGGAAGAAGAAATTCTGGGAACCGCAGGCGGACTCAAAAAAGCCCAGTCCTTCCTTGAAAAAGAAACGTTTTTAGTGATGAACAGCGATGTGCTCGCAGATATCGACCTGAATGAAGTTCTCAGTTTTCATAAAGAAAAAAAATCCTGCCTGACACTGGTAGTTCGACAGGATGCCGATCCGGAAAGATATGAACCTATTGAACTGGCCGACGACGGCCGCATCACACGATTTGTGGGTGCATCGATCAAAAATCCTCCCGCAACAACCCAGCGCGTCATGTTCACCGGTATCCAGATCATGGAGCCAGAGATATTTTCCCGCATCTCTTCAGGAAAATTTTCTGGCACCGCAGAAGATGTGTTTCCAGCGATGATTAAAGAAGGGCTTCCGGTTTATGGAACCCTGCATGAAAAATACTGGATCGATATGGGCACACGGGAAACTTATATTCAGGCACAAGCCAATGCCCTTGATGGGAAGCTATCGCTAAAAGCAAAAACCTCAAAAATACCGGAAGGACCTCTCATCGTACCGCCCGTTCATATTGGCAGGGAATGTGAAATCTCCCAGGATGCGCAGGTCGGCCCCTATGCGGTGCTGGGAGATGGCTGCCGCATCCGTTCCGGTGCAGTGGTGGAAAACTCCATACTCTGGGAGAACGTGACCGTTGGCTCATGCGCCACAGTCAAAAACAGCATCATCGGTTCCAATCTCAGCATCGAACCGAACGGCACTGTTACCGACACATCCAAAGCTACCGATTGAATTCTTAACCCATAAAAAAATCCCCTTCCCCTGTGCCGGGGAGGAGGATCATTTTATCCTGAAAAATTCAGATACTTGATTTACCTTAAAGCAATTTGTGGTTACTGAGCGTCATGGTCGAGACCGAGATCGCACCTTCTTCGCAGTTAATGATACGGCGCAGTTCAGGCAAATCGGCATCGCCCACCCGGGTGTATTCATCGGTATAGCTTTCCACATCTTTCAATCCCTTGTTTTCCGGATTGAAATAAAATACCGAATATTTATGCGTCAGGAATTTACCGTCCTGATTTTTCCGGCTCTCTTCAATATTAATGGAAAAAGACATGCGCGGTGTCTGCCGGTTGATCTGCTGGATTCGGCCATCCTTGATGCGGTAGAAAGAACTCATGCCATCCCCGCCCATGACGAGCTTTCTTCCCAACGGGTGCGTGCCGTCATCACCAAAGTTCAGTTTGTATTTACCATCCGACTCATCAAAGGAGCGTGGCCCCCGATGCATGGCAATGGAAGCCAGGTTTTCCGTGAGAAAACCTTTGGCCTTTTCATCGCTGATATCGGTCTCGATTTCCTTGGGACCTTTAACCGTTACCGTACCCTTTTGTTCAGCGCCGTTTATATTTGCCGTCACATCTGCTTTGAAGCCGCCGAACCCAGCTGGCCATCGGGCGGTGTTGGAAAAAACTTCCTGCATTGCTTTACGCGCAGAAGCATCATCTTCCAATGTGGTTTCGACATCTTTTTCCTTGGTATAGGTTGCCATGCAAAATCTCCTTAAAAACGAAAACAGCCTGCCTCGACTAACGAGCAGACTTATGAGTTATAAAAAACTGTATTGAGGGATTATACCTTATTTGACCGCGACACTGATATCAGGAATGCCCTTTTTTTGCAAAAGGCCCATGACATGAATCACATCTCCATAAGGAAGGGATTTATCGGCCCGAATGACAGCACTTGGTTTTTTGGCCTTGAGTTCCATCTTGGCGAGAGTCGTTTCCAGCCCCAGCAGCGTTAACGGCTTGCCGCCCAGAAAGATTTTTTTGTCTTTCGACATTTCAATCTCCAGGGCTTTGGTATTTTCATCAATGACGGAAGACTTAGAGGTGGGAAGATTAATATCCATCTTGCGGCTGAAGTCCACAAATACCGTGGACACCATGAAGAAAATCAGAAGCAGGAACACCACATCAATCATGGGTGTCATGTCAAAGGTAAAACTATCTTCTTCGTCTCTTCTGAATCGCATAGTTCAGTAAATTTCTTTCACAACAAAAATCCATGCCAACGCAGTCAGCGATCAGCCGCTGGCTGGAATGGTCGATGCCTTTTTAATTTTCTCTCTGGGTAACGGAGGCTTGGCCTTTCTAATGCCATCGTAGGAAAGCTCTTCAACGAGTTGGAACGAAATTTCCTCCATCTCAAAAACATAGCGGTCAATTTTTCCCCGGAAGTAGTGATACAGGGCTAAAGCGGGAATACCAACCACCATTCCTGCGGCAGTTGTGATCAACGCTTCGGATATACCGCTGGCCACAAGACCGGGGTTACCCGTGCCACTGAGAGAAATCACATCAAAGGCTTTGATCATTCCAAAGACGGTTCCCAAAAGACCCATCATTGGAGTGATGTTTGCCACCGCACCCAGTACCCTGAGGTTCGAGTTCATCAGGGACGCTTCATGCATGCCGGCTCCGTCAATCGCCCTTTCAACCTCATCGAGCTTGCCCCCTACCCGCAACAACCCCACTTTTAAAATTCGCGAAAGCGCATTGTCGCAGGAATTGCACAACCGAAGCGTTTTCTGAATATCTTTCCAGTCCCACTGGTCGCGGACATTCACAAGAAATTCGGAGTTGATGATATTTGTTCTTCTCAGGTTATAAGCCCGCTCTATGGCGATGCCCAGCATGAGGACAGAAGCAAAAAGGATGGGATACATCATGAAGCCACCTTTTTCAAAGGTGGAAAGCAGTTTCCACGATTCAGCTGTCTCTGCGGCGAAGGCGGAACTGACCGGACCCGAACACCATCCTGCCAACAGGCTTACTAATCCGATTTTGATTACCCGTCTCATAATTCTCGCTATTTTAATGAGGTTCCCCATCCAAAACATGGGAATATCGTTGAAGTTATAGCACGAAGTTTTCTTGATAAGCAAGGAGCTTTCAGGTCCCGCAAGGTGATTAAGCTCTTTAAACATAAGGTTTTTTAGTATATATTTGAAAGTAACTTATCAACGATTGAACACCATAATGTCGCCATTTCACCTTTTCTCTAAATTTGGCTCTTTTGTCACTCTGGTTTCTGTGCTGAGTCTGCTCTTTGCCTGTGCCACAACAAAAAAAGAGGAAACCTATAGCGCAAGCGAGCTATTGCAACAAGGCAAACGCCTGGCGAAGGAGAAGGAAACCGACGAAGCCAAAGCCAAAATTCAGCTGTTGATGGAAGATTATCCAGACAGCAAAGAGCGGACAGCCGCCACCATGTTGCTGGCAGACCTTCATTACAGCTCAGAAGAATATGAAGAGGCCAAATTTCATTATCAGAAGTTTATCGAGCTCTATCCTGCCCACCAGTTTGTGGACCGGGCGCATTTTTATAAAGCCAAGTCCAATTTCAAACTGACCGATCTGGCATCGCGGGATTTAACACCAGTTCATTCGGCACTGGAAGGCTTTGAGCACTTCGTAAAAGATTTTCCAAAAAGTTCTTACTTGAAACCGGCCAAAGAAAAAATTACCCAGTGTCTGGATATACTGGCGCAAAACATATTTGAAATCGGCAGGTTTTATTACCGCACCGGTTCCTATCAGGCGGCTATCCTCCGGCTCAAACGCTTGAAAGTGGAATACCCCAATCATTCTTATATTCTCGAAGCTGAGTTTCTGTTGGGTGAATCCTACTACCGTGAGCAAAATTTTCCCGAGGCCACCGCGTATTATAAAAGCGTAATTAAAAACTCTCCCCGAAGCGAGTTCGCGAAAGAGGCACGGCTTCGCTTGAAAGCCATGCGCTAAACAAATTATGCCCAAAGCCCCCAAAAACAAACCAGGCAAACGCTCTTCACCCTCGAAGGACAAAGAGGGCAACCATGATCCACTCATCCAGTACATGGAGGAGATCAGCAGGATCAAAATCCTCACGCGGGAAGAAGAAGTCAAATTAGCAACATCCATTAAAGATGGGGACCCCAAAGCCATTCAGGAAATGGTTCGCAGAAATTTAAGATATGTCGTGACCGTCGCCAACAAATACCGGGGACTGGGCATTTCCCTTCAGGACTTGATTGAAGAAGGAAATATCGGGTTGATCCAAGCCGCCAAACGGTTTGACGTTTCCAGAAATGTCAAGTTCATCACCTATGCAGTGTGGTGGATCAAACAAGCCATCATGCATTCCCTCGCCGAGCAGTCAGGCACCGTGAAGCTCCCCGTCAAGCAAGCCGGCAAAGTCAACAAGATCAACAAAAGGAGCCAGCAGATGGCACAAGACCTGGAGCGCGAACCGACCCAGGCAGAACTGGCAAAGAGCCTGGGGTATGGGGATGAAGAAATCAACTCTATCATGCGTGCATACCGGACCCACCTTTCGCTCGACTCGCCTTTAAAAGATGATGAAAACACACCCTACCTGGACCTTCTGGAAAATCAGGACTTCATCCCCTACGATGACCAACTCATGCAGAAGTCTCTCAGTGACAAGGTGGACCAGTTACTGGAGGACCTTTCGGAGAGGGAAGCTAAAATTCTCAAAATGCGTTTCGGTTTTTTCGGAGAGGTCAAAACGTTGGAGGAAATTGGAAAAGAGATCGACCTCTCCCGCGAGCGGGTGCGACAAATTGAAAAAAGAGCCAAGTTAAAACTGAAAATCAAGCTGGAAAACGAATCCTGGGTGGATGAAACCCCATAACTGCCCACAACCTCACTCATTATGCTGACTGAAATCCCTGCCCTGTGTCTGATATCGTATTTGATCGGGTCCATTCCCTTCGGCGTGGTACTGGCACGGGCTCAGCGCGTAGACATCCGCAAACAAGGTAGCGGCAACATCGGTGCCACCAATGTGGCCCGGGTGATGGGCAAAAAAGCCGGACTGCTGACCCTGTTGGGAGATGTACTGAAAGGACTCCTCGTGGTTTTTGGTGCCAGCCTGCTATACGAAAAACCACTTGTGATTGCCCTTGCCGGGCTCATGGTTTTTCTCGGCCATCTCTATTCCGTTTTTTTGAAATTCAAAGGCGGCAAAGGGGTCGCAACCAGCCTGGGCCTGTTTTTATACATCATGCCCTGGGCCACCTTGGGCGCAGTCGGGGTGTTTTCTTTATGCCTGTGGATTTCGGGCACTGTTTCCGTAGGATCGATTATGGCGGCAGTTTCTCTTCCTTTACTTTCCATTTATTTTAAACTGCCTCTTCCTTATATATATCTTGCTGTTGTTGTCGGCCTGTTCACCTTGCAGAAGCATCACGACAACATTCTTCGCCTGATCGAAGGAACCGAAGCGAAGTTTCTGCGAAAATAGAATTTGACAATCACGATTGAGGAAATATAATTGGTCTCGGGTCTCTCATCCCAATAACATCAAAATATGCGGGAGTAACTCAGTGGTAGAGTGCAACCTTGCCAAGGTTGAGGTCGAGGGTTCGAATCCCTTCTCCCGCTCCATATTTTTCATCGCTATGCAGGGCGCCGTCGCCAAGTGGTAAGGCAGAGGTCTGCAAAATCTCTATCGGCGGTTCGAGTCCGCCCGGCGCCTCCACTTTCCTCTTGGCTTCCCCGCCAAGCCCAAACAGACTAATCGGTAGAGCTCACCCGTCCTTCAAAAAATATTTTGTCGATAATCCCCCCCCAATCCCCTTACAATATGAGGATTCCAGTAATAAGCCTTGGCATTCAGAAAAGGACGCTCTCGCTCCATGATTGACGCTGAATTTCTGCATAACCCCGTTGACAAAGACCTCTTTTGCCATTGCCCCTCCATAATGGAAACCCAGTCAGGCACCCTGATAGCTAGCTGGTACGTTTACCCTGAAGACGAACATTCCGATGCCGCTCTGGTTCTCGCGAAAAAAAAACATGGCAGATGGAGCCACTCGGAGTTTGTTCTAAATAGCGGGAAATACTCCGTTGGCAATCCGGTGCTTTTTCAGGATCCTGGCGGGCGCATTCACCTTCTTTATGTAGTACTGAAAGGACACTATTGGAACGATGCCTACCTGCATGGGGTCTGGTCGGAGGATGAGGGACAAACCTGGTCCGCCCCTGTTCAGCATTGGCAAAAGCCTGGCATGATGATCCGGCACCCACCGGTTTTGCTGGATTCAGCTACCTATTTACTGCCGGCTTATGATGAACGATCCCGGCAATCCCTCCTGCTTTCCAGCGACCCGCCCTATTCAAAGTGGGAGGAGACTTATCGTTTTAGTTCTCCGGATATCATTCAGTCCACGATCGTTAAAAGTGATAGTGGAAAATTGTACAAGTTCTTCAGGCCAACTACAGATCCCAGAAAAATCCGCCTCAGCCATTCAACAAATCAAGGGAAGACCTGGTCTTCCCCCCAAATAACCCCCCTGCCCAACCCTCTATCAGGAATTTCAGCCTTTACAGCTAACAATAATCTTGTGGTGATTTATAACCATACCGAAGAGCACCAGCGCTGGCCTCTCAGCGCATCATGGAGCCGGGATGAGGGAAAGACCTGGGAAAAAGTAATGCATCTTGACGAAGTTCAGTTTGAAGTTTCCTATCCCAGCTTTATTTTAGGGAATAACAACCGGGTATACGGAGTCTATACATACAACCGCCGTATGATTAAATATGTCGAATTTGAAAAGGGCTCGTTTATTTAAATAATGGAACAGATATCCGATTATAAAAACCTGCACGAGGGGAAAAATATTTTCATTCTTGCCTCGGGTCCCTCTCTGGCTGACCTTGATCTTTCATCGTTGAAAAACAAAATCGTAATGGGACTGAACCGGTCCTTTCTGGTTTACCCAATGTCCTATTACCAATGTGTTTTTGACCACCGCCTTTTTGATCTTTACCCTGATGCCTTTAAAAGTGTCCGCCAACTATTCACACTGGAGGACCGGCCCTGGGGATTGCCGCTAAGACTGCTCGGAGGAGAAGGGTTCAGCTTCGATCTTGAGAAAGGAATTTATTCAGGGTATACGATTTCCTATTTCGCCCTGCAAGTGGCGATGTATATGGGATTCAAAAACATATTTTTTCTGGGCCTGGACTTAAAGCATAACGGATTCAACACACATTTTTTCGGGCAAGACCCGAAAACAGTCGATCATGAACAGACAGAGTTTCCAAGGATGGCTAAGATGCTGAACCATGGCGCAAAGGTTCTGACTTCTACCGATATCAAGGTGTACAACTGCAGTCCTGTTTCAACTCTGGAATGCTTCCCAAAAATCAGCTACGAAGAAGCCCTGGCCTACTAAGCTAAGCCAACCACCCCCTCCTGAAAAAAAAATCAGATAAAATAGGCTGGTAAAAATATATTTACATCCGCTTGAAAAATAAAGCCTTTGAAAAACCCCGCCCTTGCCTTAAGCTTAGGCCATCTATTATTCGAAAAATTAAAAGATTAGCCCGTTGATCTTTCTGCTCACCGGGCAAATTCTTGGCGGAATAGCCACATGAGCTTGGGCAAATTGTGACATAGGGTTGGTACCATAATATGGGTATGGATCAATGTGGTTCAGAAACGCAAATTAATTTCTCATCTCAATAGGTGAGAAGTCCGCTGGTTTCAGCATTCAATATCGCAGGGGAGAATTCGATGAGCTATCAAAATATTTCCGGCAGTCCAGATCAATCCGAAGGTTTTTTTTCCAAGCTGTTTGGTGGCGGTAATGGTTCGTCCCTGATGAAAGGTTCGTCCAACCTGCTGGCTTGCTTGAACTCCGCTCAAGCCAACCTGCTATTCGCAGACACCGACTTCAATCTGGTATACGCTAATGACAAGTCTATTGAAACCCTGCGAACGCTTGAAGGGGATATTAAAGAGATGTTCCGCCTTTCAGTGAATGAGATCGTCGGCGGTTCCATCCATCGGTTTCATAAGGACCCTGACCGGGTCGAGAGAATTCTGAGGAATCCATCGAACCTGCCGCATATCGCGGGATTTACTTTTGGAAATGCTACCCTTGCAACCACCATCAATGCCATTTATGGAAATACAGGGCAGGCAATCGGTTATGTGGTGAACTGGGAAAATGTATCGGGAAAAAAGAAAATCGCGGCCGCCATGAGCAGAGCCATGTCCATGCTGGAACACTCGCGAAGCAATATGATGTTCGCGGACAATGATTTTAATATCACCTATATCAATCCGGCTTCGGTGAAAACCCTCAAAACCATTGAGCAATACCTGCCTGTAAAAGTAGACAAGTTGTTGGGACAAAGCATCGATATTTTCCACAAAAATCCGGCGCACCAGCGAAAAATGCTGGCTGATGAGCGCAACCTGCCCATCGACACGGATATTCAGGTCGGGCCAGAAATGCTGGACCTACTGGCAGTAGCGATTTTTGATGATGACCACAACCGCTTGGGAACCATGCTCACCTGGGATGTGATAACGAAAAAACTGGCGGAGCGAGCCGAAATAGCCCGTATTCAATCGATGATGAACCAGATTCCCATCAACGTGATGATGGCCAACATTAACGATTTCACCATCATCTACCTCAATCCGGAATCGCTTAAAACCCTGAAAACGATTGAGCAATACCTTCCGGTGAAAACGGACGAAATGCGGGGACAGTGTATCGATATCCTGCATAAAAACCCGGCGCTCCAGCGCAAAATTCTTTCCGACCCGAAAAACCTTCCGCATCAGGCGGAGATTCAGGTCGGCCCGGAGATTTTGGACCTTCTGGTCAGCCCGATTTTCGATGCAGATAAAAAATATCTGGGGCCGATGGTGACCTGGAGTATCATCACGCAAAAACTTGAAATGGAGAAACGCGAAAAAGAAGCGAGTGAAACCATGCGCGAAGTGATGATGGAGGTAACCGGGGTGGTGCAAACCCTTGGCGCGTCTTCCGAAGAGCTGTCTTCGGTCAGTTCAGAAATGGCCACAAACTCGCAGGACACCGCCGACAAGTCCAACCAGGTTTCCACCTCGGCGGACGAGGTCAGCAAAAATGTACAGACCGTAGCCACAGGAACGGAAGAAATGAGTGCCAGCATCAAGGAAATCGCCGCCAATGCAGGCGATGCCGCCAGGGTGACCTCCGAAGCTGTGACGGGAGCGAAAAAAGCCAATGAAATCGTCAGCAAACTGGGAGAAAGCAGTCAGGAAATCGGCGATGTCATCAAGGTGATCACTTCCATTGCGGAGCAAACCAACCTGCTCGCCCTAAACGCAACCATCGAAGCGGCAAGGGCCGGAGAAGCGGGGAAAGGTTTCGCCGTAGTCGCCAACGAAGTCAAAGAACTGGCAAACCAGACGGCCAAGGCCACCGAAGACATCAGCACCAGGATCACGGCCATTCAAACCGATACCAGCGAAGCGGTGGGCTCCATTTCTGAAATTTCCGATATTGTCAACCGGATCAATGAAATCGCCACCAACATCGCCAGCATGGTGGAAGAACAAACGGCAACCACCAATGAGATGAGCCGAAATGTTCAGGAAGCGGCGGCGGGAAGCATCCAGATCGCCGAAAATACAGCGGACGTCGCTACTGCGGCAACCAGCACCAAACAAGGAGCCGATGACACCGGGCTGGCTTCAAAGGAATTGTCTAAAATGGCCCTGGATCTGCAGAACCTGGTCGCCAAGTTCGGAATGGATGAATTCATAATCTGGAACGACAGTTACAGTGTGGGAGTCAAAGAGATTGACGATCAGCATAAAAAACTCTTTGAGCTGATTAACCAGACCTATAAAGTCATGACAGAAAAACAAGGCCGAGATGCCGGCAAGAAAATTATAGATGGATTGGTGGATTACACCGTCTATCACTTCTCACATGAAGAAGGGTTGATGAGAAAAGCCGAGTACTCTGATTATGACGAGCACATCAAAAAGCATGAAAAACTGGTGGGTCAGGTTGTAGACTTTCAAAAGAAATTCGATTCAGGAGAAGCCGACATAGATCAGGACCTGATGAAATTCCTCAAGGAATGGTTGTCCAACCATATCATGGGAACGGATAAATTTTATACCTCCAGTATGCATGATAAAGGAATTCGTTAGGCCAGCGTGACGCTGGCCTCAACAGCGAAACCTTCTGGATTGCTTCGTTGGCTTCGCCGCCTCGCAAAGACGGGTTATGCAAAGGCCTTCTGCTAAGGGGCAGGCGCAAGTTTGAAACAGGCGGAGGTAGAAAAGTCTGCTGGCTGAAAGCGGTTCTCCAGTCCCACCGGAGCCTCTCCGGAGCCTAGAAACAGGTACCCCCCCGGCCTTAACACCTTGAGTATTTTTTCAAGGATGGTTTTTTTTGTGTCGGCCTCGAAATAAATCAGGACATTTCGCATGAAGATGATGTCCACCCTTGGCAGTCCCACCCAGTCCTCATAAAGGTTGAGGTAGCGGAAATCAATACGCTCCCTGATTTCCTCTTTCATCTGCCATTGAGACCCGGTCCTCTGTAAAAATCGGGGAAGGTAATGCGCTGGAAGCCCCCGCGAAATTTCAAACTGGCTGTACAACCCGGACCGGCATTTTGTCAGCATCTCTTCAGAAATATCACTGGCAACGATCTTGATCTGCCAATCCGTTGCCCAGGCAAAAGAATCGGCTAAAAGCATGGCCAGCGAATAAGGCTCCTGACCACTGGAACTGGCCGCAGACCAGATAGTAATCCGCTTGCCAAGCTCAGGCTTATTGAACAGGTCCGGGATAACCGCTGTCTTTAAAGTTTCAAAAGGGTGCTTGTCGCGAAAAAAGGAGGTCTCATTGGTAGTCAAAGCCTCCACAACTTTTTTGCCCAAATCGCCTTCGCGATCTCCTCTCAGTTTAACGACGAGCGCATGAATATCGTCAAACTTCTCACTGTAAACCAGAGACTGCAGTCGTCCTTCAACCAGATATTCCTTTCCAGCGGCAAGAGAAATACCTGAGTTTTCTAAAAGGAATTTTTGTACCGTCTGGAAATCGTCAGTGCTGATAGACAAACTTTTACCTCTTGGGGCGGAAGTAGTACTGGGGTGATTTACAACCTCTCATGCAATATGCGGACTAGCCATTTTCAACAGCAACCAACCTGTTCCGGCCCAGGCTTTTTGCCTGGCGCAAGCAATCGTGAGCCTCGGCCAGACATTTATCCCATTTCATATTTGGCGGACAACTGCTAACACCTATGCTGAGGGTTAAGGCAATTTGATTCTGGTTGAAATCCAACTTTTCATTCTCTATGCGAGAGCGAATTTTTTCCGCCATCACTTTGGCATCCGCCAACACTGTTTCGGGAAGGAGCACCAAAAACTCTTCACTGCTCCAACGGCTCACCAAACCCTGGTCTCCAATGCTCTCCGTCAAGATGGATGCGGTACGAATGATAACCTGATCCCCAGTGCTCACTCCGTAGTCTTCATTTACCTTGCTGATATGATCAATATCAGCCAGAACTATCGAGAAAGATTTCCCGGTCATTTGGCTTCGGGACTGCTCCTGACCCAGCTTTTCTTCCAGACTCACTCGACTATGGAGCCCGGTTAATAGATCCATTTTGACCGAGCTCAACAGGACTTCATGGGTATCCCGCAATTCAGAGATCAGGTCATCTTTATCTCTCAGAGTCTTTCTTAATCTCAAATGCGTCTCCACGCGGGCCAGCACTTCTTCCAGGCGAAAAGGTTTGGAAATATAGTCCACGCCGCCGACCTTAAACCCCTCTACCACATCTTCTGCTCCCGTTTTGGCGGTGACAAATATGATTGGAATATCCCGAGTCGACTCATCGTCCTTCAGCCTTCTGCAGACTTCGATTCCATCCATCTCCGGCATCATGATATCCAGCAAAATCAAGTCGGGTTGTATCTTGGGGACCAACTCTAAAGCCTTGGCTCCACTATTTGCTACGGATATCTGGTAGTCCCTTAACTTAAGGGTGTGCAAAAGAATTTCAATATTGAAGATAACATCATCAACGAGAAGGATTTTCATCCCCGAAAGGTCATCGGTCTTAGGCTTCATGGTTCAACATCTCTGGTCGGAAAGGGTTAAAAATTAGCTATGGCGAATACCATCGATTTTGCCACAACACCTGAAGATTAACACAAAAAAACTAATCTTCCACCACCAGGCAACAGGCAAATCAGGACTAAAGCTCCTGAGAGATTATGCCGAAACCTAATAAAACAAGTTTTTGTGCACTCGCATTGGTGAAAGGACGGTTGGTTCATGGTAAGCAAATATGACTCAAGCATAAAGCTGGAATCGGCATACCGGCCTGTTGAGCGGTGGCTTAGAAAACTTTTTCGCTGGAAATCCAAAGAAATTCCTGTCGACCCCAATGTTGACCGCAGGGACTTTTACCGTCTTCAATTAGGCAACCAGTACCCCCTGGACCTTTGCATTACCATGCAGGATGAACGAGTTTTCTGCACAAGCATTCAGGACTTGAGTGCCAGCGGTTTCGGTTGTCAAATCCAGGGACTCACCCAGATTCATAGCGGGCAACCCATAACCGCCTTATTTGCCCTGCCGCTGACAGAACCCGTCATCATCAAATCAGAAGTTTTTCTGGTCTCGGTCAAAAAAGGCGATACGGATAAAGGTGATATTTTTCGGTTTCGCTTCTTTGAAGGAATGAATGACGAGGATCGGGATAGAATTCACCAGTACATCGTGCAAAAACAGTTTGAAACTTTGGAAAAAATGAACCCGAAAAAACCAACGGAATATGATGACGATTACACGGAAACCTTAACCGGGGATTAACGCCTCCACAAAAGTTTCCGGATTAAACTCCTGCAAGTCTTCCGGCTTCTCACCCACTCCTACAAATCGAATTGGGAGTTTCAAATCATCGGTTATATTAAACAGAACCCCACCCTTTGCCGTTCCATCCAGTTTAGTCATCACCAACCCATCCACTGTAAGCGCTTCATTAAATAGTCGAGCCTGGGAAATGCTGTTTTGCCCGATGGTCGCGTCCAAAACCAACAAGGTTTCGTGTGGAGCCCCCGGCAGGACTTTTCCAATCACCCGCTTGATTTTTTTCAATTCCTCCATCAGATTGGTATTGGTCTGTAACCGCCCTGCCGTGTCAATAATAACCAGGTCCATCTCACGGGCCAGCCCGGCCTGAACCGCATCGTAAGCAACTGCCGAAGGATCCGCCCCGCTCTTTTGACTAATGCAGGAAATTTCTGACCGATCTGCCCAAACCTGTAACTGGTCAATGGCCGCCGCCCGAAAAGTGTCTCCGGCCGCCAGCAATACTTTTTTACCTTCCTGTTTCCAGTGTCGGGCCAACTTTCCTATGGTGGTGGTTTTACCCGAACCATTCACTCCCACAACCAATATCACAAAGGGCTGATGTTCTGAAAATGCCAGAGCCTTCTGGTTTTGCGACAGGACACGGACCATCCGTTGTTTCAACTGTTCCAGCACTTCTTTATTTTCACGAACCCTGTTCTGGGAAACTTCACGTTTTAAATCATCCAGAATGAATGAGGTGGTCTGCATACCCACATCGGCGATGAGGAGGGTTTCTTCAAGCTCTTCCAGCAACTCCGGCCCGACTTTCGCCTTGCCATGAACGATATTGTCAAAACCCCCTGCGAGACTCGAGCGGGTCTTGGTCAGCCCGGATTTCAGCCGGGCAAAAAATCCTGATTTGGGCTCATTTTCTACCGGTGATTCTTTGTCCATTCAATTCTCCTGTCAGCGAAGAATCTCCGCCAGTAACTTGCAGTATTCAATTCAAATGTTTACACGGCCCAACAAGCCTTTGCTCGTTGGCCCCACGCCCAGTGGGCGGTATCTTTGCAAGTCCACCAACTCTTGTCAAGGTGAACCCCAACGACAAAATACCCTGCTTTTCCCCGGTCGGTATAACTTCTAACAAATCAACCCGGCAGGTTCCCGGCAAAGCCTTTATTGTTAAAGTTTTAATTGATTTCAGCCGTTATGAGTTTTAGACTCTTTTCACCAGCTGAACCCTTTTCCGGTTCCGGGAAAAGAGCAGGAGACCTACGACAAAATATCTTATAGCCAGTAGAGGAAATCTATGAAAATAGCCGTTTGTAACTCCGTTGGAATTGACGCCGATGGGTATGCCATGATCCATTCCCCCAGCCGTTGGACCAACAGTACAAAAGACCACAGCATTTTTACATACTACCCTTGGCAGTTGGCTTATTGTTCTTCGATTCTTAAACGGGACACCGACCACGAAGTTAAATTTTTTGATGGATGCCTTGAAAAATGGGACCACGACACGTTTGTGGAAAAAGTCTCTGATTTCGGTCCGGATTATCTGGTCATGGACTGCGCCACCCGCACCATCGAAGCCGACAGCCTGTTTGCCAAAGAAGTTAAAAAAAGGTTTGGGACAAAGTTGATTTTCTGTGGGCCTCACCCCACCACGTTTCCCGAAGAGGTGAGCGAATATGCCGACCATGTTGTCCTGCGGGAATACGAAATGGTTGTGCGCGACATCGTTCAGGGCAAAGCCCTTCCTGATATTATGGGACTCTGGCCAAACACCAACATCAGGCCACCGCTTGATGTGAACGAGTTACCACTTCCTGAAGATGATGATGTCTCCCGGTTGGCTTATGGAATGCCCGGCGAACCTTCCAGCGAATATCTGGAAATTCAGGCCTATGCGTCACGAGGCTGTCCTTTGTCTTGCACCTTCTGTGTATGCGGAAATATTTCCTATCAACGCCCTAACTGGCGACCGAGAAATCCGGAAAATGTGATTTACGAATTGCAAACCTTACGCGCAAAATATCCGCAACTGGAGGGAATCTTTTTCGATGAAGAGGTTCATAACGGAAGCAAAAAATATATTCTGGAACTGACTAAAGCGATCCGCGAAAATGGACTCGATGACCTGAAATACGATGTCATGTGCGGTCAATGGCCCATGGACGAAGAAGTTCTCGATAACATGAAAAGTGCCGGCTATTACATGGTTCGGCTCGGAATTGAAACTGCTGGCGAGCATGCCGCACGCGGAATGGAACTGCAAAGAAAATTTAATGTGCCCAAGCTCAAACAGCTCATGAAACATGGCACCAGCATCGGCCTGAAGTTCTATGGAACTTTTACCTTTGGAGGCGAAGGCTCCACCGATGATTGCGACAAAAAAACCCTGGACCTCATTCATGAGCTTCTTGATCGCAACCTGCTGTGGCGGTTCCAGCTTTCCATCAGCACCCCGCAACCGGGCACCCCGTTCTTCAATCGCATGAAGGCTCAGGGTTATCTCAAGGATCTGGACTGGAAACATTTTGACGGGGGAAACCATGTCGTGGTCAACCGCCCGGAATATCCGGCAGAAAAAATCATGGCCAATTTCAGGGCAGCGGAAAAACTCTATGAGATAGGTTTCAACCAACGCTATAGTTCCACCGCCAAAGACAGTTTTAAAAACCTGCAACTCAACACCAACGGCGGCGAAATCCTTCTTTTTCGCAGTTCACGGATGAAACAGGTCAACGATGTCGTGGACTCCATTCACAGCCAATTCAATAAGGAAGTAACGGTTCTCGCGCAACCCGGAGTAGAGCAGGAACTGAGGAAAAACCCTCATGTCAATGAAGTGCTCCTTTATGGAGACTCCCATTTCAACCAGAAAACGTTCCCCGAAAGCTTAATAGGACAACTGAAAAAGAAATCGTTTTCACTGGGCGTGATTCCTTTTAATAATATTTCCGGGAACGGCTATTCCGAAGTCAAGGCTATCGCAAAACGTTCCGGCATCAAAAAACTGGTCGCCGTCAATGTCGAAGGCAAAGTGTTTGACCTGGAAAACCCAGGCGACTTTGGCCGCGCCCATATTCCCGGCTAATCTATGGACACGCAGGAAAACCCAAAAAATATTCTCGTCATTCGTTCCGCCACGCGGATTCTGAATCAGACCCTGCTTTCCCTGAAAGAAGAATTCCCCAAGTGCAGAATTACTGTTCTGGCCCCGGAGTCAACCCGGGAAGCGGTAGAACAAGACCCTCTCATCGATGAGGTCCTCACCATTACAGACCAACGAAGAATGAGTGTCTCCAGCTACGGCAGGAAAAACATTGCTGCCTTGCGGGAAAAAAAGTTTGATCTTGCCATCGCCCTTTATAATATCGACCACGGATTGGGCTACTCTAATATCGATCTTTTAGCCTGCGCCGCAAACCCCAAAGAAGTACGCGGTTATAACTCCAAAGGCACTTTCGTAAAGCTGGACTCTGTCAAGGCGATGCGAAAATCCCTCATGGAAAAAACCACCTTCTTCTGGCTGGGAGTCAATTATGCCACCACCGCCCTGCTTTTTTTCATCATTACCCTGGCCTTGATCGGGGAATGGGGGTTTCGCAAACTATTCGGGAAAGAAGCCGTTTCCCCTGAGCCTTATCAGCCTTCCCACGCTCCAGTGCGGGAACCCGATAAAGCTGTAAGCCAAGCCTGATGAATCCCATGAACATCATTGTTGCCAATTCCGTAGGAATTGACCGGGATGGTTACCACATGGTCCACGTGCCCTCACGTTGGTCCCTGGGTGTGAAGAATTTTACCAATTGCGGGTACTACCCCTGGGAACTGGCCTACACCTCTTCCCTTTTGAAACGGGAAACCAATCATCACGTAAAATTTCTGGATGGGGTGCTGAATGGCTGGGATTTTGAAACTTACTTCACACATGCCAGTGCAGAAAAACCCGACTGGCTCATCATGGAAAGTTCTACCCGCACGATCCGTGAAGACCTTCGTCTGGCCTCAGCACTCAAAGAAACTTTTGGCACCAAATTGATCCTGACCGGGCAACACCCTATGGCCCACCCGGAAGACGTACTGAAAGTCGCGGACTACGTATGCATCGGCGAATATGAGTTTACCGTTCTTGACCTGATCCAGGGAAAGAACAAAATTGCCGGCGTTCACCCGAATGCCAGGGGCCCGCTGATTGACATCAACGCCCTGCCCTTTCCTGAAGATGATGACGTCAGGCGCATCGATTATCATGAGCCCAATTGTCGTTACAAACAAATCCAGATGTACGCGTCAAGAGGTTGCCCACGCCGTTGTAATTTCTGCGCGGCGGCCACACTCTATTACGATGAACTGAACTGGCGGCCGAGAAATGTTGACAGCGTTGTCGAAGAAATCCGCACCCTGCACGAAAAATATCCGGAAATGGAAGGCGTGTTCTTTGATGAAGAAGTCCACAATATAAAAAGAAGTTTCAATATCTCCCTTGCCAAAGCCATTCGCTCCGCCGGACTGGATCACCTCAAATACGAAGCCATGTGCGAATACGCCTCTCTGGATGAAGAGGCTCTGGAAGAAATGCGCTCGGCGGGGTATTACAAAATCCGTTTCGGTATCGAAACCGGCAGTGACAAGGTCGCTGAAAAAATGACCTTGGGCAAAAAGCACGACCTGGACAAACTCCGTTCTATGGTTAAGTTTGGCAAAAGCCTCGGCATGCTGATTTATGGAACCATCAGCATCGGCGGACTGGGCTCTTCCCGGGAGGAAGACCAGAAAACAGTGGATCTGGTTTATGAAATGGCCTCTAAGGGCTGGCTCGATGAAATTCAGGTTTCTATCAACACTCCCCAGCCGGGAACAGATTTTTATAATTCCTGCGTGGAGAAATCGCTTCTGTCCCCTGCCACAAACTGGGAAGGATTCGATGGCAACGGTCAGGTTGTGGTCCATTATCCGCATTACCCTGCCGAGGAAATCCAGTCGAGCTTTAAGAAAGCACTGTCGGCTTTTGACTTGGGGAAAGAGAAATCCCAATCCGGTACTTTTTCAGAGAATGCAAAATCTTCCTTCAATCTGATTCCTGAAGGTGCACGGGTTCTGGTACTCCGAAGTGTCAGAAACTGGATGGTCCGTCTGATCCTTGAGAATTTAAACAACAACGTAGATTTGCTGGGCCAGGATGTTTCGGCAAAAGACCTGGAAGGTTTGGCAGGACTGAATCAAATTCATTCTTACGGGTCCGGATTCTTTTCAGCAGAATCAATCTCCACCGATTTGATTGAAAAGCTCAGGAACGAGCAATACGATTTTATTCTGGTTCCGGTTGCCAACAATCACCTGCAAGGTTTTCAGAATGTCCTTGAAGTGGCACAACAAATCGACCCTGAGAATATTTTTTACGTCTACCCCGAAGGCCACCTGCAACCCGCTTCCGACTCACCTGTAGCAATCTAACCGCTAGGCACCAGCGTGACGCTGGACCTAACTGGCAAGATCTCTTTCAGCCGAGACAACTCTTTGCTAGCCAGATAAGGCTATTGCCAGTTGGCCCCACGCCGAGTGGTCAAGACGACTTGGGTTCCTTTTCAGGAAGGTCCGGCTTGGGATTGATCATGTTTTTCTTGCTGAGGATGTCGATGAGATTTTTATCCCTGCAGGAGACCGCGATATCGGGCAACCCATCACCGTTAAAATCTCCCACCGCCATACCTTGAGGGTGCTCATCGACCGTGTGATAGATAGGCGGATAGGTGAAGGTTCCGTTTCCTCTGCCAAGAGAGACAGTAATCACATCATCCGTAGAATTGGATACGGCAATATCCTGCAAACCGTCTCCGGTAAAATCTGCGGCCACAACAAATTTCGGAAAATTCCCGGACGCAAAATCCCGTAACGAATCGAATGTTTTGTCGCCATTGCTCACAATTGTGGTCAAGGCATGCAAAGAGTTGCTGGAAGTCACAAAGTCCATCCATCCGTCATTATTCACATCAAGGCTGACAATACTGAGAGGCTGTTTCCCGGCTTTAAAGACCTTGGAGCCGTCAAATTCTCCATCGCCCTTGCCCCATAAAATCTGGACCCCTTTATTTCCGTTACCCGCCAAGGCCACGGCAACATCTATCACTCCGTCCTGGTTGTAATCCCCGACCACAACACCTGTAGGCTGGCCCTTAACATCCATGGACTGGGGCTCGGAAAAATAACCATTGCCTTTTCCCAGCAACGTAACCACATTTGAAAAACGCATGGTAACAATCAGGTCCACTCTTCCGTCACCATTGAAATCCCCAGAGGCCATATTGATTGGGATTTGTCCCGGCTTAAGAAGCTGGGTTGTTTTCTGAAAACTTCCCAGCCGAGTATTCAAATATATCTGGATGGACTGGTCAGCATAATTGAGTACCCCAATATCCTTGTAACCGTCATCATTGAAATCTGCCGAAACCAGGCAAATAGGGTCTCTACCAGTCCTGAAAACACGCTGACCCTTAAAAGTCCCATCCCCGTTTCCCTTATAAAATGAAAAGGTCTGGTCGGCACTATTGACTACGGCCAGATCCAATATTTTATTGCGGTTAAAATCATCGGCAATGAGAAAGGAGGGCTCTTTTCCCGTCTCCATGGAATAGCTCAGGGCAAAAATGCGGGGCATTTTTTTCCTGGCCTTGGGCGGAGGACACCCCAGCAGGACAAAAACCATCAAGAACGTAATTGTTAAATATATTTTTTTCATGGAACTCCTGTGGGAGAACAGTGAGAATATCACAGGAACCCCGGCAATGTCTACGCCACGGTCATGCAGTCGGACTGGCACTTTTTGCCGGAAGGCGAGCCTCCTGACGGAATACGAAATGCCCCAGGATCTTTTGCGCGAAAGTGAAAGCCAGTGACAGGCTGGCGGTTTCCATTATGATTTTTTTATACGGATCGTGTCCGGAAACACTGCCGAACATAGCCTTCATAAAATCGGGCCTTTCTGCCGCCACCGCTATCATATGGTCCATGAACTTCAAGCTTGTAGCAAGATTGGTCAAAAGCCGAACAACCCGGCCATAGGGAAGGTCCTCAGTCAATTCACTACACTCACGATAAAAGTTTTCGGCGAACGCCTGTTTAGAAACCCCATGCCCCATGATGGAACGGGCAGAATAAACGCCGGTAAGGATGGCAGAGTTAATACCCTTGCCCTTGAAAGGACGCATGAGCCCTGCCGCATCCCCTATCGTCACATAACGGTCGCCAAATAAATTCCTGGCCGGAGCAATGGGAAACTTGCCTTTAAAATAGTTCAAGGGTTTTTCGCGCCTTTGATGGGGAGGAAGAAAACGTTGCACAGGTGCCGAACGCAGAAATTCCATCATGATATGCGAGGAAACCTTGCGGCCTGCGATATTAATGGAAATATGTTCCCCCTTCGGGGTGACCGCTCCAAACTCCAAACCGGGATGGGAAAGCAGGAAAGCATGGATGGTAGAATCCATACTACTAATGAATTCCTTTCCAGGGTAAAGACGCGTGATCACCGTATTCAGGAAGTCCGGTTGCCGATATGGAGTTCCCTGTTCAAAGATACTGCATGTTCCATCATCCAGACCAAAAGCCCCCACCACGACCGCACATTTAAAATTATCTCCCTCACTGTAAACCAACACCCCATCATGGTTTATTTCGATTGATGTCACCCGATTATGAACGACCTGAGCACCTGCCTTCTGAGCCTCTTCGAGCATGAAGGCATCAAACTTGGAACGTCTCACAGAAACCGACCGGCCAGACTCTTCTCCAATCAAATCCAAGCTCAACAAATCAGAATGCAGACGATAGCCCTCCATATTATTGAGCACCAGATTTTCCGGTAACGTCAGGTCCAATTCATTTTTCAGGATATCCTCGAAAGGCGGAGAGAGCACGCCAATACACTGGTTGTAGTGACGGTGTTCGGAGAATTTTTTATGCTCGAACAACACCACATTGATCTTCCTGCCCACTCGCCGGGCTTCACTTAAAAGAGCTATCGCACAGGCCGATCCACCGGGGCCTGCCCCAACAATACAAACCGTGTCTCCATCGTTAATAAGCATTGCGTATCTCCTTAGAGTCAAACCTGGTTCGCACCCGCCTCCAAGCTCTTTTTCCTGAAAAACTCCAGCATCCCTTTGAATATGTAAGAGTGGAAGTTTGCCAATACTGTCCAGTAAAGATTTCCCCAAAAAGGTTTGGGGATGAAGTGCGCCTTCAACGTCAAATAGGTTCCCCCTCCCTCATTCGGAGCGAGCTCAAACTGGAGCCAGGACAGCCCCGGAGTAATCATCTCCGCTCGTAAGAGCAATTCCCGGTTGGACTCCAGCTTTTCCACTCTCCAGAAGTCGACCGAATCTCCTGCGCGAAGGTGGGCTGGGTCCCGTCGACCCCTTTGTAATCCTACTCCTCCCAAAAGCCTGTCAATCAGACCGCGAATCTCCCAAAGGATGTTTGCGTGGTTCCAGCCATGCTTGCCACCGATTTGACAGATCACCGGGAACACCTGTTCTGGCGGTGCAGGGATGTCTATCCCGTGCTCTTCAATGATAAAATCGGAAGACTCAAACTCGCACAAAGGTAAAAGGTCACTCATATTTTCAGGAGGAACATCACTCCAATGAGAAAATACCATCGAACGTTTTTCCTTTTCCTGTGCCCACTGCACAGCGGTCATAAAGTCCAGCGGTTCAAAGGGAAGTATTGTTGAAATTTCGTTATCCTCACACACCACGTTTGTTTTAAGACTGCTCAGCAAAAGCGAAGTAATATTTACCGGAATGGAAATAAAACAATGAAGCCAGTAGGCATAAATCCGGCACATCCAGTCAACGGGAAGAGGTACCCACGAAACATTGACGAAACGAATGCGGCGATTCATGATTTTAGCGAAGCGTGAAATCATTTCTTCATAGGTCAGCACATCCTTGCCGCCGATTTGGAAAATACGTGTACTCAGGCCCGGAGTCTCCATGACACCGACCAGATATTTGATGACATCCCGGATCGCCACAGGCTGGCACATGGAATTGAACTCCGGTATAAAAGGAATAAAACGGTTGTTCAAAGCCAGCGACTTCATTAATTCATAAGAGGCGCTTCCGGTACCAATGATGATAGCCGCCCGAACCCGGATAACCGGAATATTGCTCTCGGACAATATATTCCCGACCTCCCTTCTGCTTCTCAGGTGCGGCGACATGCGGTCATTTTTTTCACCCAGCCCACCCAGGTAAATGATCCGTTTCACCCCATGCTGTTCCGCCGATTGCCTGAAGTTTTTCGCGGCCTTCTGGTCTTTTTCTATAAACTCTTCCTTCTTCGACCTCATGCTGTGAATCAGGTAGTACGCATGATCAACATCCCTCAAGGCAGGGAGCAGTTCTTCCATGTTCAGGCAATCCGCATAGACATGCTCAATACGAGGATGCGTCAGAAACGGTGGGCAACTTTTGTTCCTGTACATACACCGGACGATATAGCCCCGTGAAACCAGCTCAGGAATCAACCTGTGAGCTACATATCCGGCGGCCCCGGTCACAAGAACTCGTGTTCCCTCCGGCCAGGGGCAGGTGGGAAGATCATCACAATAGTGGTAGTTGACCTTTTCGGGATCCATATCTGAAATATATCCCCAACCACAGGTTTCGCAAGCCCGCCACTAGGCGTGGGGCCGACTGGCAATATCTTTGGACTGCTTGTAGCCGGTTAGCTCGGCTTAATGAGTCACTGCTCCATCCGCTTCTATCCAACCCGCCCCCACCCCCTCCCTATGAAGGGAGGGGAGAAATAAAACTTCCTCTCCCCTCATGGGGAGAGGCCAGGTGAGGGGTGGCTTTATTGAATCCAGCATCACTCTGGCTCCGCACCTAGTGGCGGAGTACCTCCACTCGCAAATTGCAATCGCTTTAACTTGCACTCAATGGCTAGTGGAGAAAAAGGGATTGTGACGTTTCTCTTCGCCAACAGTGGTAGCAGGACCATGACCGGGGAAAAGGCGTGTGTGGTCCGGCAAAGTCAAAAGTTTTTGAGTAATGGAATTGTACAGTCCTGACCAAGAGGAATTAGCGCGCCCCATGGAACCGGCGAATATGGCATCGCCGGAAAAAACCGAGTCATGGATTTTATAAGAAACTCCGCCAGGGGTATGGCCCGGTGTGAAAAGAACTTCTATATTTAAATTCCCCAGTTTTATTGTTTCCCCATCCTGCAAAAATCGAAAATCACGACTCCCCGAGGGACGAGGCTCTTTTTTATCGATCCAAGCGGGACAGTTATAGGTTGTGTCCAGAAGTTCCAGTCCGCCGGCATGATCAAAATGGGCGTGGGTTAAAAGAATTTTTTCCGGTTGAAGTTTCAGCTCTTTGGCTTTCTTTATGATTGCTTCCGGATTTCCTCCTGTGTCAATCACGGCACAGGCTTTTGTGGCATTGCATACCACCAGGTAACACTTGACGGGATAGGCTCCGACAAACAAATCCAGACAGACTGTAGTGAAGGGGCCGGGATCCGGCTCTATCGGTTGTGGGGACCAAGTCTCTTTCGCCACCGCGATCAGTGACGGAGCATGCAGGTCAAGAACCTTGGCGAGATTTTTTAAAACGCTCTCATCAGGCACATACTCATAGCGTTCCATCCGGGAAATATCACTGGCACTGACACCAGCGGCATGAGCCAAGTCAGACTGGGTCCAACCTTTGCCATCCCTGGACTTTTCCAGCACATCTCCCAATTCATCTTCCAAAGGCCCTGGCATAAAATCTCCTTTTGTTCGGGGAATTATATCAAAAATCCTGTCAGGCGTGCCACCAGCAGGATGCTGAAGAGTTTTCGGTTTTTTGCTACCTGTCTGTACCCCCATTCTGTAACGGGAGCAAATCCCGGTACCCTCTCATAAACCCAGAGCAACCACTCCCAGTTAGGGGCGTAAGACAGGGCCTTGAAAACAGCCTGGGCTCCAGAACAAAAACTGCCCTCAGAGTCAACGAAATAGACAGAGAGTTCAAAATGTTCAGGAGAAATTTGTGGGTAATTTTGGCCCACCTCCTGAGAAGAACGGTAAACCACCTCCCCTTTCGTAAGGGGGCTGAGGCGGGCTATCCATAAACGGCAAAATCCGCAATCGCCATCATAGATAAAAACCGGTTTCTTATCTTTTTGAAAAATATTTCCCATAAACACTTCCTAGAGAAGGGTCGTGTGGCTTTATTATAACCTTTATTTCTGAGCCCTTTTTCGTCACAAAAACGGCCCATTTGCCCAGATAAGTGAAGCATCCCTTCATTTTTCAAAAAGAATTTTCAAAAATAGCGGTTCAGGCTTGCGTTCCGGGCTGAGCTACGCTAGTTTCTCTGTTTTACCCATGAATGAAAAAGACTGGCGAGCCGCCAGGGGCAAATTGTAATCTGTTTATTTTGCGGACAAACATTCTCTTAGCTTCACGAGCTATTGCTCATTGGCCCCACGCCTAGTGGTTGCCGTAAAAAAGTGTCGAATAATAGAGACCCGCTTTAGAGTATTTTTGATATTTTCAGGAAGGATTCAATGGCTGATTTTACACGGGAAGAAATTGAAGAGAAGTTAGAAGAATACCGAGAGCTGGTTGCCGCCCGGGAAGATGAAGACGAGTTCGTAGACGAACCCAGCGAAGAGAACACGGAAGAAGAAGCTTCTGACGAAGAGAAAGACCAGGAAGAAGAAACTTCTGACGAAGAGGAAAGTCCGGAAGAAGAAACCCTGGAAAATATTTTTGAAGACAAAGACCTTTCCGGGCTGGACCTGTCGGGGCTGAATTTTCATGGCATCAGCCTGAGACAAACAAATTTAAAAAACACCAATTTGTCTAATTGCACTCTCGCGGAATCTTGCCTGGACCAGGCCAATCTGGACCATGCCAACCTCAGTGATGCGAGTCTTGAAAATATAAGTTGCCTGGAAGGGATAATGACCCATGCCAATATGGAATCCGCAAACCTTCAAGATGCCAAGCTTTTAGGCACCGACTTTAGCGACTCCAACCTGGAAGGAGCTAATTTCAGGAAGTCCAAGTGCATGGAAACCAAACTGGTCCGATGCAATCTCAATGAAACCGATTTCAGCAACTCCGATTTCTCACGGGCAAACCTACAGGACGCAAAAATCACTGATGGCGACCTGAGCCGAGCCCGGTTCAATAACGCTGATTTTGAAAGAACCGACCTCACTGATTCCCGGTTGAGCATGGGAGTCTTTTTTGAAGCAAACTTTAAATCCGCCAACCTCAACCGCGCCTTGATCAAGGGAGCGAAACTCGCTGGAGGAAATTTTGCAGATGCCTGTCTCTCACGTGCAGACATCACCGGAGCCGACCTCACCGATGCCAAATTTCACAACGCGGATTTGAGCCGATCCAAACTGAATGGGGCAATACTAAGAAGAACGGACCTTAAAGGTTCCGATTTGTCTGAAGCGGATTTAAATATCGCAGACCTGACCGGTGCCAATCTGGTTGGAACGAAACTAACCGGTGCAAATTTGGACCGCATAAAACTGAACCAAGCCAAATTAAATGGTGCGCAGTTGAGCGGAGCACGGATGACCAAAGCCAAGTTAGCCGAAGTCGATTTGACCCATGCAGATTTGAGCGGAGCCAACCTGACCGGAGCAGAATTAAACGCGACCCTTCTGGAAGGAGCTGATCTCAGCCGGGCAAACCTGACGGAAGCCATTTTGACAGATGCCAACTTGAAAAACGCTTTCCTGATAGGAGCCAATCTTCAAAAAGCAGACCTGCAAGGGGTCAATTTGGAAGGCGCTGACATGGCAGGCGTAAAACTGAGACATGCCAGTTTAAAGAACGCAAATTTGAAACAAGTAGATTTGCGAAGAGCTGATTTGGAACACGCGGATTTTTCTAAAGCAAACTTGAGTTCAGCAAATTTTACAGGAGCTAAAATGAGCGAGGGCCTGTTTATAGGTGCAGACCTTACAGGAGCCAATATGGACTCTGCCGAAACCACGGACACCCAGTTTAAAGGTGCCGTCGGATTTAAAGCCTAACCCCAAACAAGCACATAATTTTTCGATATTTTTAAATAAACAATCCTGCCCCACAATTTATTCACATACCTATAAATCCCGCACTTTGTAAAAATTTTATTATGGGAATTGAGGCATTTGGCTTTGACTCTCAACGCCAAATCGTTTACTTCTACTATAGTTTCCGTTAATCATTTTATGTAAATCAAACCCATGAAATCCATGTTTAAATCCACATTGTTGGCAAGTTTAATTTTCTCGCTTCTCTCGGCTTTTTCTGTTTTGGCTCATGCGGATTCCATGGAAAGTGCCCTGATTGACGGGGTAAAGTTTCTGGACAAGGTTCCTGAAGTAGAATGGTACCGGGTAGACGGAAAGAGCCTGGTCATAGGTTGGAGAGGGATTCCACAGTTTTTTCCCCACACAAACCGGAGAGCCGCGATGCGGGCGACCATATCTACCGGAAGGGAAGTCCAGGTCTGGGCAGTCCGCCACAACCAGAAAAAATGGAAAATTGGAAGTGGAGATTCTCCTATATGCACTGTTACAGCAAGAAACGGACGGGTAAAAACTGATACCTGCCCCCGTTAAAAAATTCAGCCACCCTCTTTTTCCGTTTACCATTATCCCACCACCAAAAAAAACCTAATCAATTTTAAAACAACTACTTAATCGCTATCGCTCCACCGTGCTTAGAGCGTAACGTATTTGTAACAGTTAAAGTAGGAATAATGCATGACGTTTCGTTTATATTCGGCTACAATTACTCTATGACCTCATCTCTCCAAAGCAAAAAGGCGTTAGTGATTGATAATTCGGCAATCATTACCAAAATCGTCAAAAATTTCCTGGTCCAGACTGGTTTCGATAAGGGCAATGTTTTTGTTGCCCATGACAAGAATCAGGGCATGATGATGTTCGATCTGGAGAGTTTTGATCTGGTCACTTCAGGAATACACCTAAAAGACTCCACTGGAATTGACCTGCTCAAGGAAATCCGTGAAACAAGCAATGACAATCAAAAGCAAACCCCTTTTTTGATTATCAGTTCTGAAGAGCAGGAAACCTATCAGGAAATACTGGATAAGCATCAGGCCAGTGGTTACTTAAGGAAACCTTTCAATCAGGAGCGGTTCAAAAAAACTATCCACGATATTTTGAACCATACTACCGAACCTGCAACCCAGGAATCTTCAGCACCGGCCCCAACTCCTGACTGCCAATGGGAGGAGTCCCCTGTTGAAGTTCCCCCATCAATTATTAATGCATTTACTGAAAGTACGATTGAAGCCATGGAACAATATATGGCTGAGGCTATTCCAGATAGTTCAAAAGGTCCTGTTGAATTAAAGGGATATTTCAGTGCCTGGGTAGATCTTCTGAATTCTGAAAATCGCATCCAGATAACTGTGATTATCAATTTCCCCAAAAAGGCCGCCTGTGGCATCTACGAGGGAATATTTGGAGAAGTCGATATCGAACAGGTCGGTGGCGTGGTTCAGGAGTTATCCAATATCATTGGCGGGATAGTCAAACCGAGAATCTCAGAATTCCCCAAAGAAATCGCACAATTAGTCCACCCGGAAAAAGATTTACCCGGGGAAGGGGTTGAGCTGACCTGGGACCTGGGCCTTCCAGAATCCAGGATGGGGGAAGACCATTCTCTAGGCATTGACGTCAATGGAATTCCCAAGTTTCACGTCCCGTTTAAAATCAAGGACGAAACCTTTCATCTGTTGGTACTGTTGCAAAAGTTTTGATGCCTTCTTGTCGCTAAATATTAACTTCGGCTATCTTTTGTTAATTGTTCTGCGAAATAAAGTAACTCCACCCAAACCGCCGTCAAACCGGTAAAATCACCCCTCAATTTAAAAATCCGTTCCAACTACCACGAAGCGTAGGTTGCTAGGGAAATTCTTTTATATCAACATGTTATACTAGCACCCCCATAAAAAAAACCAAGCCCTGTGTAAGGGTTTTTAATGGACATCGACAAAAGTTTCAATATACAAAGGATTTTATATAGAATGATCTATTAAAGTTCAGTTCAAAATGGCAGGGCCTGCAAAATCCCGGCAAAGATTGCGCTCAGAAATTCTCAGGAGATCGATAGTGAATACCCGTTCCAAAATTCTTCAAGACGTTCAGAACTATTACGGAAAAATTCTTAAAACCAAAAATGACCTTCAAACCAGTGCTTGTTGCGCGGCGGACACCATGCCTGGGTACTTGCGTCCCTACTTGAAGAATATACATGACGAAGTGCAGTCCAGGTTTTATGGTTGCGCTTCCACTTTTCCTGCAAGCCTCAAAGGGAAAACCGTGGTGGACCTCGGTTGTGGTTCAGGACGCGACTGCTATTTACTTGCGCAGGTAGTCGGCCCCAACGGCCTGATCATTGGTATCGATATGACCGATGAACAACTGGCGGTGGCCCGAAAACATGTTGACTACCACACGAAAAAATTTAACCTGAAAAAACCCAATGTTGATTTTCGTAAAGGCTGGATTGAAGACCTCACTTCGGCAAACCTTGAAGATAATTCCGTGGATGTGATTATTTCCAACTGCGTGGTCAACCTGTCTCCCGACAAAGAAAGTGTATTCCGTGAAATCTTCCGGGTTCTTAAACCCGGCGGGGAGCTGTATCTTTCAGATGTTTTTACCGGACGGCGAGTACCGGAACCCCTGACCACCGACCCTGTTTTGCTTGGCGAATGCCTGGGCGGTGCACTGTACCTGGAAGACTTTAAGCGTATGCTAAGAAAAGTCGGTTGTCTCGACCACCGGGTTGTTTCCAAAAACCCGCTCACTCTCAACAACGAGGATATCCAGCGCAAGGCCGGCATGATCGATTTTTATTCCATGACTGTGCGTAGCTTCAAAGTTGATTTCGAAGATATCTGTGAAAACTTCGGCCATGTCGCCTATTACAAAGGCAGTATCCCTGAGTTTCCACATGGGTTCACTCTGGATGACCATCACTATTTTCAGACCATGATTCCCGTACCGGTTTGTGGCAATACCAGCAAGATGCTGAGTGGAACCCGGTTCAGCGAACATTTTAACGTCCTTGGAGACTTCTCAACCCACTACGGACCTTTTGACTGTGCTACTCCCCAGGCACAGGAAGGCATTCACACAAACGGCAATGGCGCCTGTTGCTAACCGGCGAGCCGCCGGTGGCAGATTGAAAACACTCCTCAAGCCGAGACAACTCTTTACCAGCCAGACAAAGCGATGGCACACCGGCCCCACGCCTAGTGATGGTGGGGGAGGTCGAATTCCTGCGGATTTAAATCGTAGTTTTTATAGAGCTGGCGCAGACGTTTGCGAACCTTGACGCTATTTTCAGAATCCTTTTTCAGTTCCCAAATCTGTTGCGCTTTGCGAGCCGCCAGAACCGCCTTTCGCCCCTCATTAAGACCATCAAAAGCCTTGCTCATATTGAAGTAGGCATTGGCATCCTGCGGATTTTTTTTCACCGCTTTTTTATATTCCACCAGGCCCTTCTCATAGATTTCTTTCATGGCAACACCCAGGAGAAAAGCCAGTCAATAACAATACAACAAATTTAAAACCCTGCTTCTCCTCAGATAGCATCAGGCATCCAGTGTCAGGTTTTCTTTGGGGACGCTGATGCAAGCCAGACAGGATCCTTCTTCAGGTTTTGAACCGGGTTCTCCCACCAACTCCACCTTACCGCTCTTAATCGCAGTGAGGCAGGTTCCACAGTTACCCGCACGACAACCCGAATCAATAGGGACTCCATTCGCCTCTGCGAAATCCAGCAGAGATGCGGCTTTTGAGTCCCACGTCAAAGTCTTTCCTGATTTCTCAAACTGAATATCAATTTTGGCACTGTCTCCCTTACCAGTATCGGCTTTGCACCCCTTGACCGTAGCCGGACCAAAAGCCTCAAAATGAATATTCTTTTTGGGGACTCCCCAATCGGCCAAATCTTTTCTCAAATCTTTGACCATAGGAGGCGGAGCACAGATATAAAAATCAAAATTACTGGAAGGAAGAATGACTTTTATATTCTCTACGTTGACTCGGCCCTTGACGTGATAATCCTCACTCAACACATCGGTTTCCGCCGGTGCACTGTAAAAAACATTCAGGCGAACATTTTCATTCTCTCGTGCCACCATTTCCAGATGTTCCTTCATCACATGTTCTTTCTTATTTCTCACCCCCAGGAAAAACCAGACTTCTCGTTGGGAAGCCATTTCAGTAATTGCATTGAGCATGCTGAGCAATGGAGTGATCCCGACTCCACCTGCAAGAAGAACCACCGGGGAGCTTTTGGTCATACTCATGGAAAAATGTCCGCTGGGGGCTTTAACATCCACGATATCATTTTCGTTCAAGACATCGTGAAAATGGGTAGAAATCAACCCGGGAGGCGCAGAGGGATTATCTCTGGGTGCCGGAACCCGCTTGATCGACACTCGGTAACGGTCTGAATGGAAGGGGCTGTCCGACAAGGAATAACAGCGAATAACCGGCTGGGCCTGGTTCGGCACGGGAATCTGGAAAGTCAGAAACTGGCCCGGCAAAAACCCCGGCAACTCCCTGCCATCGTGCGGAGAGAGGTAAAAGGACGTAATATCATCCGTCTCCTTGACTTTGGAGATAATCTTAAATTTTCGAAAACCGTTCCAGGCCAGTTTCACCTGTTTGGCTTCGACCTCGCGCCGGGCCATTATATTTTTGATCTTCACCTTCAACAACTCCGATTCAAGATCGACTTTTTCCTGAGTGATGGCAAGAATCCGCGAGTTGTTAGCCATAAGCACCAGTACATAGGCTACCAGGCCCAATAAAAATACCAACGCGACAAAACTGAATATAATGTTCAGCAAAATTCCTCCTTAAAGATGAAGCTTACCGCCCTGATGTTTTATCATGTTGATGAAGGGGGTTTGCCCTTCCCGGTCAGCATATCTTTTTTAAAACTCGGTTTAAAGTGATATGTATGGCATCTCTGGCATTCAAGGTTAATCTGCGCTTCTGAGTGACACTGCATACAGGTCTTCTTCCTGATAAACTCAAAGTTACTGACCCAATTAGCAGGGTCGTACTCCTTAAAGGAAGCCATATAGTCCACTTCCTTGTTGAGAATATGGCAATTCGCGCATGAGCGCTTGGGCCCTAATATTTCTATATGATTCTCATGTTTATAGCGCACATAAGGGCGGTCATAGCCCTTTTTATAATTCCATTCCACGATCAGGCGGGAAACACCCTTTGAGTTTTTGACCTCTGTTACCGCATGGCATTTGATGCACCCCCCCACCCCATCTTTAGTAGAAAGAATCTGTTCGCGCATGGCAGTGGCTCTTGAGGCCTTGTCTTCCTCATCCTGTTGTGTCGATACAGCCAGGGCAAACTCCACCCAGCTTTTGGCTACGGGGTCCGCATGCCCCGAAGGCTTGTAACGGATTTCCAGCATATCAGCGTACCAGCCACCAAACCTCGCTTCTGCAGGAGGCTCATACTCCTGATTCAGGCCCCAGGAGCAAGCCGCCCGCTTGAGCACCTCCGGATTCAAACCCGCCAACAGGTCCGCAGACATGGGGGTTTCAGTTTGTCCATCAATCAGTTCTACAAAGGGGGCGCTACTTTCTTCCGCCATGGCAAAAATCAGATCCTGAAGAGGCTGGTCATAGGTTTCCGGATCGTCCTCAGGAATATTCAAAAGAAAAGCACTCACTAAAGCCGGCTGTTCCGTGGAAACACTGAGAAACTCCTCTTCCTTTTTGGAATGGGTATGAGGAAAGCTGCAGGCCTCCACCAACGACTTGCGGTCAATCAGGTCTTGCATCAACTCCGGGAGCCTGAGAAGAATGAGTTCTTTTTTCTTGATCTGTGAATCATGGCAGGCAACACAAACCACTTCATAACCTTGTGGTCGGATTTCCCGACCCGACAGCGTTATCGTGTGACAACCTGAACAGGAGCCGGGAGCTTTATCAGAAAATTTTGGATTATCAAAATGCTTTTTCAAATGCGAACCGTGGTCAAACTTAACCGAGTTCCGGCTAAAATAAGGAAATTTTTTAGAAAATTCAGGATGTCCGTGCTCCAAGCTCTCAAACTTGCTTTTATGGCAAGAGCCACATTGCTCCGGGGTCAAAAACCTCGTGCTCATGGCTGGGCCGCTATGTTCCCGATGGCACATGACACATTGCGTATCCAGAACCTTCCTGTCAGGAGACAAGCTGGCATTGTGAGCCCTGAAACTGGGGCCTCCGAAACTATGGCAATTCACACATTGAGTTGAAAGATCCGAATTGTTGAACACGGCTTTTATCCAGGCTACAGGTCCCTTGCCATGAGCCGCATGGCAGGCGGAGCAACCCACCTCTTCAGTAAACTTAGCATGAGATTTAGACAAAGGTCCGGCATTGGAAATGCTGATTATGCCTCCAACGCTGGGGTCCAGTGCCAGCGAAGAACCGATCAAGGCCAGGATAATACCCACTGCAAGCACCACCAGCCTGCCACGGATGACCCGCAATGTACTTCGAGGAGCGCAGGGAGGTCTTTGGGTAGAACATTCTCCTCCCGGCCCGGGACCCTCTTCGCAGGGACCGCCGAATCTTTTGTCCCTCCGGCATTCCCACCGGTCACCATTTAGAAATGGGGTACATTCCCGGACTCCCCCGCAGGTCCCATCTGCCTCAGGACCATGATTGCATGGGGTTTGCCACAAAGAAGCCCTGCCGCAACGATAGGGCAGGCTGGGCCTTTCATAATGACTCTGGTCATGATCAAACTTGTTTTCTTCCATCACACGAAGAACACCAGAATAAGGATTAAATGCCAAAACACCATTGCCATCACAGCACCCGCCAGGGGAATATGAACCAGAAGCCAGGTTTTAAGCAATGTTTGGAGCGCATAATGAAAATCTATCTTTCTTTTTTTTTCCGCCAATATATAGACCCGGTCCAAATACGCTCGTTCTTTTTCATCCAGGAAGCGTTCCAAAATCATGCACTGCTGGCGCACCCAATGCTGGCTCAGGTGACTTCCAAAAATATTACTCATGAAAAAACGCGGCTTTTGAAAATACCACTTCAGAGTTTCCAGGTAATGTTCGGCAAGAGTACTGCTTCCGGTTTCTTCGGTACAATTCAACACTTGGGATTCCACCTGCTCCCTTATTTCGGCAAGCTCTCCCGGAATGCGCTCATAAATGACTTCCGCGCCACTGCATGTAAGCTGACGGGGATAAAATTTTTCCATAACGAGCCCTGCCATCCCTGAAAGGGAAGTAATATAAAATAAAACTGTCAACAGCTGGCCATAAAAGCCTTTCGGCCCCACACCATCAGTATGAAGCCAAAACAGGAACAGGACCAGAAATCCGCCAACCGAGTGAAGCAGAAACCACCGGGATGCGGGAGCCAGAGGCAAAAAGGATAACCGCTTGCGCATGCTGAAAAGTGCTATGAAAACCAGTATTCCAAACAATACACAGCCACTGGCAAAAGCTGGAATGCCGAGGGCGCGATCAATCTGAATGGTCCACGCCCAGGTCACCAGAAAGAAAAGGGCCGCAAAACCCAGATAACCCCAAACCCGTGCTGGACTAAAACCTTGATGTATTTTCATCTAGCTCCGTCTCTCTAAAATCCACCCGTCTCATAGCATCATGCGGACAGGCAAAAACACAAGCAGGTCCGCTGATCTGGTCTGCGCACAGGTCACACTTCGTCGCTTTCAGGATGGGTTTCTGGTTTTGAGGGTCCGTAATAAATTGTCCCGCCTCATCGCGAATGGAAACCATGCGAATATTGGAATAGGGACAGGAATTGGCGCAGGTTTCGCAACCAATACAAGTATCATCATTGATAATGACCATACCTCCGGACATAGACCGGTGAATAGCCCCTGTGGGACAACCGATCATGCAAACAGGGTCCGCGCAATGCATGCAGGCATTGGCCACCATCCAGTTTTCAAAAGTCTTGCCATGCCTGATGAATCTGGGGTTGCCATCATGCGCCGCAGAACAAGCCCGGACGCAGTCATCACAACGCACACAGCGGTCCAGGTTTATCAACATCGCCTGAGTTCCATTAACAAAACGATCTTCAACCGCCCACTCCATTAAAGCACCATCGGTCAGGGTTCGATCAATAAAGTCCTGCAACCGCCTTGACTCTGCGGAGGTTTGTGCCACGACCTCCCTAACCCCATCCCTTTTGGACGACCAATGAGCGAACAAATGCTTTTCAACGATTTTACTGGGCACCCGAAGCATTTCCGCATAACCCAGCGCAGTAAGGGTCACTCTCATGCCAACGTTGGTATCGCCCTGCCAGGCCCGAAAGAGTTCGTCCGCGCCATAAAAATCTCCAGCCCCCAGATAGGTCAAGGTCTGCTGACCATTGCCCCGATCTATCGACACCCGGGCAAATCCACCACGAACCATTAATATTCCATCCGCATAAGCTCCCTGATGAACAATAACGGGTTCATCCTTCGCACCCTGGGTTTTATCCTGAGCCTGGAGCTTGTTATAGGTCAGGTGCCAGTCGAATTTGCCATAGGTTTCAAAGAGAGTGGCATCCGCCACTTCCTGAAGATCTTCATCATTCAGGTGGGAGAAGATGGAAGTCGCCCTTAGATGGGCGTTGAGGGCATTTGCACGGTAACGCTTATCAATGAGTCGGCGCCACCCCTGATCATATTTTCTGAACTCGCGCAGTCCCTGCCAGCGTATTTCCAGAAGTTCTGCATCGGTTTCGGCAAAAATGGTAGCGGTTCTGGGGGTCCGCCCCAGCGCGGCAAGTTCGCCGAACAACGCACCTTTTCCCAAAGAGGCAGTTTTATTCTTATCTAAAATAGCGGGAACATCCTGGAGAAAAACGTGCGCGGCCCCCAGATCATTAGTCTCCCGAACCAGCGCTTGCAAACCATAGCGCTTGACATCACGGACTTCAGGAATTTTACGCTGGTTCCAAAGTTGTTTGAGGGCCTGCCAAAGGCTTTTTTTACGAATGGTCCGACGTCCGAGCATTTCACCGGGAAGACCGGGGAACAGCACGACCTTCAGCGAACCATCCAGAACCAGAAACGCAGAATTGCCATAGTCTCCCTCGCGGATGACAATGTCTCCCGCCGAGTACTTTACAATCCGCGCGTCATTTTTAAGGATCCCTTTGAGAGGGCAATGAGTGGGGAATTTACTCTCTTCTATCGCAGAAATTTCTGGAACAGTTAGAAGTCGTTCCACATCCTGATCGGTCATAAACAAACCGAACGGCTGGTCCCATCTCTGCGGACGCACTTGAGTCGTTACAGTCACCTACCCACCTCCAAAAAGCACAACTGAAAGGGGCGAACTTGTCATCTAATCCTGGATTAGCAACTCTTAAGATGCCAGGAGCGATTCAGAGAAACCCAAGTCCGAGTTGTAACCATTTCCTTATTTATAATCCGATGTAGCCGGGAGCTTGCCTCCAACAACACTTGTCAAATCTTTCCCGGCAATGGCTTTGGACAGTTTTAAAGCGTTCTCTCGCGAAGGAGAAGCCAGAAGACCTGCCGCCTCCGGGATATTTTTCAGAACAGCTTTGGCATTTTCAGCACGTTTGTTCTGCGCTTCTTTGTATTTAGCCTCACCTGACTTTGACATAGCTTCGGTGGCAGAAACCAACGCCGCCGCCTGCCCGACCACATATATTTGCGCCAGATCCTGGGGGGTCATTTCAGCATTGGTCTTGATATCCGGAGGATAATACCGGTGCCGCACTGAACCCTGGGAATATTTAACCAGTTCAAAATCGGGGTTAATCGGGTGTCCGGCTCCCAGCATTTTAGCCAAGTCATCAGCTTTCAAGTCGGGGTGCGCCAAGCCATGACAGGTCATGCAGTTTTCGGCAACCTCATACTTCATCGTAGGCCAGATCAACCCTGCGGCAGTGGAGTCGGCAACTCGTTTTGCTTTATGGTCCGCCGCTTCCTGATCCCGTTTAATCTCTTTTCCACCATAATTGTCATGGATAGCCAGCCAGTCGGAAGAAGCTCCGTGGCAACTTTCGCAGGATGTCCCAGACTTGGCGACCGGCTTGGAACCGGAATCTTTTTGCTCCAGCGTGTAATGGCACAGGTAACAGGTCTCATTGCGTTTCATTCTCTTCTGCCCCCCTACAGCCGCCAGAATTTTTTTTGGGGACGGTTTACTGTCATCTTTAGGTTCCCGATGAACTGTACGAAAAGAAGTGAAGTGTTTGGTTTTTTCCCAAACTTTGTTCTCTGCCTCATGACATTCCTCACAAAGTTTGGCACCCTTAAAAAAAGGTTGGGCCGATGACGTGGAAGGGAAAATCAACCACCCGCTCACCAAAACCAACGCCATCAGGAAAAAAGGTCTAGATATGAAATAAATACCATCACGCTTCATAACACCCTCACTTTTTTAAAGGGAATAGCAACACGCTCCCGCGAATGTTTCAGGAGCACGAACAACCTGGACTATCCCAAAATTAAAATTGATAGAGAATTTCCGTTCGCAAGCCATAACCGTCACTGCGTTTTTCCTGGACGGTGTAATGGCTGTCTACCTGGAGCTGAATTCTTTGAGCCAGCCTCTGGCGAAACTCATAGCCAAAAGCTATGTCATCAAATCTATCACCACTGATATCTTTTCTGCCGGCCACTTCCAGCGTAAGGCTTGTTCGATGATCGTTCCAAAATGCCTGATACCCTGCGGCAAAACCAGCCACATCATTCGCAAAGCTGATCAATTCCGAACCAAAATTACCAATGCTCGGGGAGGCAAACAAGATACCTAAAGCACCCAGCGGCCCACCTACAATCGGTTCGCGACCCACCTGGGTAAAATTTCCAGCCGCCACAAATGGATTCATATAAACGATATCATCAGACTTGAAGGGTGTGAAAGAAAGCTCCGCAGAGAGCAAGGTTCCCGTACCAGCCTCTGCACTATTGTTATCTTCGGCAAAGGAACTGTTAACTCTGAAGGCCGTACTCCACAAGCCGATTCTTTGAATAGCCGAAATCCCTACATGATAACTATCCCCAGCAGTCTCCTCATCGTTCACATATACAAAATCCATATTCCAGTAGGTCTTTTGTGTATCCATAGAGTTAAACAAGCCAAACATATCTGCACGATCGTCCCGTTCAGCATCGCCTCTCCCCAACTCATTCCAGCCCCACACAAATGAAGACCTTAAACCCGGGACACCCGGAAGATGGATATTATTGCGGACAAGCGCAACGGCATCCACCTCATCATTGAGCATGATGCCTTCCTGGAACTGCAATAACTGCCGCCCCACAGAAAACCCAAAATCCCGCCAGGTTACCCCTTCCGGATCCAGCGTTGGGAACAAACTTCCCAAGTCACCCTCAAAGAACATGGTCCGAATATCCATATTAAATTCGGACTGCCCGTCACCACGATTATCGTTAAAAGATACCCGGGAAAATTTGGAGGGTTCATTTTTGTCCAGTGGTCGGACACCAATGATAAATTTTTCCGTCCCCGTCAACTGCACATTAGCGTAAAGGTCCAAACGGTTCGCCCATTCGGAGGCAGTACTGTTCGCGCTCCCATTGTCAAACATTTGCAGAGACGACCGCATGGTTCCAAAAACCCACAGCTGTGGTTGCCAGACGGCTCCCCAGGGGGTCTCAAAACCTTCATAAAGATTTCCCACGCCGAGAAAAAGATCTCCCCCCTCATAAATCAGGCCAGGGCGAGAACCCGTATCGGACGGAGCAAGGAGTTGGATATGCTCAGAAGAGAAGGCAGGAACTTCCTCGGTATGCCCCAGAGGAAACCAGTCCGCATGGGCCGACAAGCCGGAACATAAAACAAACACACCACCGATCAGCAGAGACCGTAGCGCGTTGCCGACAGAACCCATTTTTTTTTCAATAAAACTCACCTTTTGCATCGCTCTCCTCCGAAGCAATGTTTAACACCTATTCAAAACCAGAAAACATATTCCGGTTGATTATTTACCCATCTCCAACGTAACTTCTTTTTCCCACAGGGCTTCATAACCTGCGGCAACCCCAGCCACCACCTCCTGGGCACTCATGCCATAGTCAAACCCTCGGCCTTGAATAGCCCCAACCAGATTCGCAGGGGCCATTCCAGCCTTTAATGCAATTTTGGCCTTGTAAGGTCCTTTGCCTGTAAGCATGTCACCGTCAATCTCGTATTTCGCCCAGAGATGCCCCAAAGGCTCGATACTTCTTCGGTGGACACGCTCCGTGGCTGGCTCCCCTGTCAATATCAACGACTGAATTGAGGGGCGAACAAAAGGAATCGTGGTTATCGGGTAAGGAATGGGAATAATCTGCTCCCGCTCCCCGCCACGCAGGTTTGATACCACAAACCGGGATCGCAAATCGAAAAGCTGTTCATCAAGCGGAAGTTTCCCGGCATGAACATAAGACGATTCCCGGTCACGCAGATCTCCGTTCGGATCATGATCGCCGGTAACAAAAACCACCTTGCCGTCACTATCTGTCACGACAATATTAAGCCAAACCATCCTTTCACCGGTAAAACCTGTTGGGGCATTATGACCATCTGTGAGGTTAGTGACCTTCACCTTAAAACGAATGCCATCCTCATCACTCTGTTGAACAACGACATCATCCAGATAATAACCATTCTTCAAGACTTCTGTCCGTTGCTCTCCGGCCCATTTCAAAAGCTTAAGCTGAGCGTTTAATATTTCCCGGGCATCGTAACGGTCATCCACAGAGTCCCAGCGAGCGGGGAATTTCGTTCCCTCCGTAAGACTATCTTCAAACTCATCAGTACCCCAGCCAGCTTTATAATCAAACTTTAGCCATTCCCTCATGCTGGCCATCTCCTGAGCTTCCGCATTATGCGGAAAAATACCCGGATGAATCACCGAGTGGTCGGGTCCTGCAAAATAATGGTTGGTGACCTTACGAGTTTTAGTTGCCTTTCCTCCCACGATGGCACCAGGACCTTCATTATAGCCAGCGGCAATTCCCTGCACTTTGCCCATATGGCAGTCCTGACAGGTGATTCCTTTCGCCGCGGCAGGAGAAGTGCGGTATTCGCTGAACGCCTCCTCGAGCCGGAAACCATTAAACAAAGTCACATCGTGACAAGTCCCACAAAATACCGGCTGAGATATTGAAGCAAACTTTTTAACCTCGGTATGAACTTTGCGGCCGGGCTTGCCCTCTTCCGTCACCACCCTGAACTCTTCATCTTTCAGAACCCGGGCCATCTCTTCATTGCCCTGTGGCCCGTAAACAGGGGCCAGCAGACTTCCTTCCACCAAGGCCAAGCGTCCGCTTCTTTTATTGTAGTCTTTGTTCATACGGTGGCAGACCACACAGGTAATGCCTTCCCGTGAGGTGGGGTGCCTATCCAAATTGGACATGAACGGGGACTCACCCAGGTTCGCGCCAATGGGACTGTGACACCTAAGGCAGAAGTCACCATTCGACCCGCTGGACAATTCATTGATCTCGCTACTGAGAGAGAGGTAAACCGGGCTCAACTGCGCATAGGAATGTTGAGAAACCGACCATTCTTTATACTCCTGAGGGTGGCAGGTGCCACAGGTCGCCGCAGAAGGGTACCGGCTTTCAGCAAATAACGCCTCATGGTCGGCGGCGGCCTGAAGGGCTACATCGAGATCCTCTTCCGTACCTTTATTTTCATCCGCACCTTCACCAGGCTTTTCTGCGGTTTCAGGGGATTTCTCACCGGCGGCTTCACCTTTCATGTCCTTCATCTCCGACATCGCAGGAGCTTTTTCGGATTGAGCAACATCGCCCGGCACACTCTGGATGCAGGAATATAGAAAGAAAAGAGCCAAACTTACCATCCCCAATGACCAGAAAGAGAGGCGGCTTCTTTTAGAATTAGAATTTGATATTGATGAATCAGTAGGCTTGATAAAAAATTTCATTCTCACACCTGCGGGATATTCATTTCCGGTTGTCGGAGAAGAGCGAAACCGCAAGTCAGATGCCTCACAGCCCCCCCTCCCTTTAAGAATCAGTCATATACTAACTGAAATCCGGTCTGGGTCAAGGATAAACTCCCTTCTCAAGCTGGGCGAGCTTCAGCAAATACCGCGTTTCTGCTCAAAACACAACCTGCCCAGGGAAATCGCAAAACAGGATTTATCCGAATTCAAAATATCTCCCATGGGATATAAATCTTAGATTCTTCGGACAAAATAATGATGCGCCAGCAAAGTCACAATATACTGGGCGGCCATAATACCGGCGAAGGGGATCAGACTGGCTGAAAGAACACCCAAAATGGCAAACAGGGCCAGCAGGAAAAGTGGCAGGTCGAGCCCATTCCAGCGCCACAACGCCAGAAGGATTTTTATTTTTTCATGACAGGCTTTCCGTTGTTCGAAGGTCAAATCCAGTTGATTGTCTCGATCCCCCGTTTTTATCTGGTTCAGAAAACTCCATTGACCGCGAAAAAACAATTGTTGGACCTGCAAATAATAAAAATAAAGCACCAGTACCCACGATTTCTGCTTCTCAAGCCTTTGGCAGGTGTCTTGAACTTCTCGTTCCATGCCATCATAGCCTTGCAAAATCAAGGTGCCCAGACTCTGCTTGCAATAATCATAAGAGATGGCCTTCAGGATGATCAGTCCTATTATAGTTTTCAGGACCTGTTCATGTTCGGGAAACCCTATAATGAGCCCCCAAACCACAGCAAGATAGGCAAAATAACCGGCGATGCCATCGATCAGCCTCCCCCATTCGCTGGTCATGCCCTTGGCCCGGGCCAGTTGACCGTCCACACAATCCAGCACCAGAGTGGCTTCCAACAGAAACCCTCCCAAAATCAGGGATACCGGGCTGGCAAAGCTGAACGCGTAACCCGAGGCAAAACCCGTCAGGACAGAAAAATAAGTCACCTGATTGGGAGTAACAGCTGTGTTTTTCAAGAAGCCTACAATCCGTTGCGCAATCGGATCCTGAATATAGCGATTGACCGGCTCCATCATGTCTTCGAGTGCATGCCCCGATGTATCACCCATATGCTAAAACCATTTTTGTTGTTGGTACCAGTGGATCGTCTCGGCCAGCCCGCGGCTCAGGTCATATTGAGGCTCAAACTCCAACTCAGTAAAAAACTTTTCCGGCGAAGCCGACCACGAGCTTTGCCGGATATCTATCATCCTCTGTCGGTCAAAAAGCGCGGGTCTGGAACCGCAACTGGCCCATGCCTCAAAGAGCAGGGCAACAGGAGTTAGCAACCCTTCCGGAATTTTCAAGGTTCTCAACCGGACATCCATAATGCGCGCGCACTCCTTCGCAACCTGTTCCCATGCATGAACCCGGCCATCGGTAACAAAATAGCTACAACCTCTCTGCTGTGAAGGGGCCGAAGCCATGAGCATGGCTTGAACCATGTCCGCAACATAAATCAGGGAAAGCTCTTTGCCCGCCTTGCCAATTTGCAGTCCCCATCCTTTATGGACCCCTTTAATAAAAGTGAAAAAGTTTTCTTCCCGGGGACCATACACTACAGGGGGACGCAAAACAGTGACAGGAAGCGAATCCGAAAACCGCAGGGCAATTTCCTCTCCCGCAAGTTTGGACTGCCCATAAAAAGTCACCGGCCTGCAAGGAGTAGTTTCATCAACCAGACCGCCCTGAGGGCTCGGTCCAGTCGCCGCCAGACTGCTCAGGTGGACAATACCCTTGATCCGGCCTGCCCGTTTCTGACATTGCTCGTACAGGTTCGAACAGGCGGTGGCGTTGACCTTGAAATAGCCCGAGCGAGATTTCGCCTTGGTCAATCCAGCACAATGAAAGATGTAGTCGATATCTTCCAAAGCAGGGATTTGGAAATCCGCTTGCGCCAGATCCACCCTGTGAAGATGAACCCGGGAAGCATCCAGCCACTTGAGGTCGGAGGACTGCCTCACCAGCCCATGGACCGTACAGCCGGAGTCCAAAAGCTGGTCGACAAGGTGACTGCCGATGAAACCATTGGCGCCGGTAACCAACGCCGTGGCACCGTTAAGATGCGATAGACCGTTCATAGATGCGGTGTCTTTTATAAATTTTTCCTCCTATCCGGTGCATCGGATCAATAATGCTTTTATTGTCCTCCAGCAACCAGGACAGCTCACACCATTCTATCTTTTTTTCCAGAAACATCTTATAGATTTCATAATAAAACCAGGCATCAATGCCCAACCTGCGAAATTTTTTCTTCACCCCGAGCATCGGCACCCGGTAAGCGTCAATTTTATTTTTCTGCCATAAGAACCGGGCCCAGCCAAAGGGAAAGAGCCTCCCATCCAATTCTTTCAGGACCTGATTGACATCTGGCAAGACCAGGGAAAACCCCGCTGGCTCGCCTTTGACTTCGGCTATCAAACAAAATTCGGGTTGCACAAAGGATTTCATTTCCCGCGCAGAAAACTCAAATTCTTTTTGTGTCATCGGCACGAATCCCCAGTTCGAACTCCATGCCGAGTTATAGATATCCCAAAGAACGGCAAGTTCCTTTTCAAACTGACTGAGATCCAAACATCTGATGGTGAAGTGATTTCTTTGTTTCAGTTTTACTGCGGCCCGCTCCAGATAATCCGGAACCTTGATGAAATCCAGCCGCATGGCCACGAGGTCCTGGGCTTTTTCAAGGCCCCAGGCCGCAAAATGTTCTCGATAGTATTCCGGGTTGTAGGGAATGCCAAACATCGGCGGAGAATCAAACCCCTCGATCAGCAAGCCGCACTCGTGATTGGTCGACAGGTTCATCGGTCCCATGAGGCGGGCAAACCCTTTCTCCTGACACCACTGATAAGCCTTGTCTAACAAAAGATGGGAGATCGTCGGATCATCCACCGACTCAAACATGCCGAACATTCCGACAGGTTCCGGGTGAAGTTCCTGATAGTTCCGGTCATGAATCAGGGCGATCCGCCCTACCGGTGACTGACCTGCGTCCAGCGCCAGAAAGAGCTCGACTTCGGCATGCTCGAAAAAGGGATTGCTGTCAGGATTCAGGAACTTTTTACGTTCCCAGATAAGAGGGGGAACCCAGCATGGCTGGTCTTTATAAATTTTCCAGGGAAGGCGAACGAAACGTTCCAGGTCCCGAGGGGTTTCAACCTTGATGAGGCCCATTATTCCTTGGGAATAATGCCCAGCTTGGTTCCCAGTCTTCTGAATGAGTCGAGAACTTTATCAAGATCTTCCTGATCATGGACAGAGGTGTAGCTGGTCCGAATCATGGCATTGAGATGCGGCACAACCGGCGACACCGCAACCCCCGCAAAAATCCCATCATCAAACAGGAGCCTGTTCATATAAAGCGTCAGGGCTTCTTCTCCTATTTTTATGGGGACAATAGGAATGGAGTTGTTATTTACTTGAAAGCCCATATCAAAAAATCCCCTTTTGATATAAGCAGTGTTTTCCCGCAAGCGGCTGATGCGTTCCGGCTCATTAATCATGATATCCAAGCCCGCAATAACCCCGGCAACCGATGCAGGCGGCAGGGCCGCAGTAAAAATAAACGCCGAGGCTTTATGGCGAATGAACTCGATGATCTTGGACTTTGCAGAAATAAATCCGCCGATAGACCCCAGACTTTTGGAGAACGTTCCCATATAAATATCTATTTCATCTTCCACGTTGTAGTAGCTGGCAATGCCCCTGCCATTTTCACCCAGGACACCCAGACCATGAGCTTCATCAACCATGACGCTGGCTCCATAGTCTTTCGCCAGTTTCACAATGGCAGGAAGGTTGGCAATATCACCGCTCATACTGAATACACTGTCGGTGATAATAATCTTACCCTCAACATCCGAATATTTTTTCAAGTAGTATTCCAGATGGTCCATGTCATTGTGGTAATAGCGAACCGTCTTTCCCGGTGCCACGCTACACCCTTCATAAATACTGGCATGGTTTTCCCGGTCCGAAAAAGCTACATCCCTCCTCCCCAGCAGGCAGGCAATGGTTCCCTGGTTTGCCTGGAACCCCGTAGACATGACAATGGCATCTTCCCGGTTCAGGAACGAAGATAGCTCCCTTTCCAGAGTCTTATGCAGATTAAAGGTGCCATTGAGAAAACGACTGCCAGTGCAACCAATGCCAAATTTTTCCAACGCATCCCGACCGGCCTCAACCACACGCGGTTCCTGCGCCAGCCCGAGATAATTATTGGTGGCCACAGAAATGGCTTTCTTCCCGTCAATGACAACATGGCATCCATCAATCTCCTGGACTTCCTTGAAATACGGGTAAATCCCCAGTTCCTTGGCCTGCTCCGGAGCAAAATAGCCAAAGCATTTTGCCAGAATCCCTTTCTCCTTACTGCTGGGTGGACGCAGGTGGGAATTCTCAAAGTCAAACTTCTCTTTTAACGAGGAAATGATTTTGCTCTTCTTCAAATGAGAAGGATCTTCATCTTCGAACTCATTGCCCAGAGTAAAAGGTTTTGTCATAAGTTTCTCGCCAGAAATTTTAAGTAATGAAATCTAAAATTTACCTATCGGCATGTTTCCACAACTGGTTTAGCGCAGGAAACAATCCCGAACAAACCGTTTGACCGTACAAGGAGTTTTTTCCCTGATCCTGAATCAGCCGACGGTGTGCCTCCTCTAAAACGTAATAAGGCAAGTCAGGAAACAAGTGATGCGTTGCATGAAAGCGAAGCCCCACCGGTGCCCATAAAGAAGTCACCCACCCAATTCCGGGAATATTAACCGAGTCCAGCATCTGGTTTGGGTGGCTCATCACATTTTCCTCGGGGTTTTGGTAGCGGTGAGCCGCCAGGGTTCTAATGGAGTTAACCATAAAAATCAAGGCAGTAACACAGTACCACAGGTACAGGGTCATCGCTGGAATAATTTTTGCTACGACTGCCCCGATAAAAACCCAGGCCATCAAAAATGTCAGAAACTCTTGAATTTTCCAGCCTTCCAGATTCTTCCAGGAAGACTCCGGTCGCCGGTAATCCAAATCGATGACCAACGCCGACATCCTGACCATCAGGAATGTTCTCAATCTCTTATCGGCCAAAGATAGCGGTGCTAAAATCGCAAAACGCGCCAAAAATAAAATGGGCACCAGAAATGAAAACAGAATATGAATGATAATCCATTTTCTTCCCTTCAAAGCAAAAGGGAAATATTCCCCATCTTTTTGGGTTCCGTAAAAATTCTGTTTATGGTGATCGAAATGAACGGACTGATAAAGAAAAACAGGAATCATAAAAGGAAAACCACAAAGCATATTCCAAACCCAACGAAATACCTTGAAGGTCCCTTTTTTAAAATGGGCAATTTCATGGATGAACAAAACTGCCCGGTACAATGCCAGACAGGAAATGCCCACAAAAAGAATTTGCCGGGAAGAAAAAACAGGAGCCTTTAGAGCCAGCACAAAAGCACCCCACCCCAAAAGAGTGCTGAATAAAAAATCCCCCCAGTAAATAAGGGGGTTCCGCCGAAACAAATCTTTCACCAGGTCCCGCGCTCCGCCTACCAGAAAATCCACCTGCCCCTGCGGAAAATTTTCATGCACCTGTTCAGTCAATACGAGTGTCCTGTCTGCAATGATGGGTTTTTAAAGGTGCCTCTGGTAATTCGACACTTTATGGCCAGGCAATTCGCGGCCCGTTAAAACAAAGGGCCACTCATGGCCGCAGATAATTTTCAGCAATCCTCTTATTTTTTTTCTGCGCAGGAAACGCACAGCACATTTTCCGGCATGAGCATGATGCGACCTTCTGGGATCGGATTTGAACAGCGCTTACAAATTCCAAATTCAGGCAAGTCCACTTTGCTCAGGGCTTTTTCAAGCTTGACCAGTTTGACCTGGGACGAATTTAGAGAAGCCTCGCTGATTCCCTGACTGCTGATGGCCTCCATGCGGGTAAGACGGCCTATGGCGTTGTCCGGCGCAACCGGTTTGGAGGTTAAAGTGAAACTTTCGATCAAGTGCTTTTGCACCTCGATCTCTGCCACGATTTTCTTTTTTAGTTCGGCTCGAGCTTCAGCATCCATAGGCGATCCTACCATTAATGCGCGAAAATCGGGTTATTTTTGGCCCGGAAGAAACCCGGACATGGCACATCTCTGTGCGAGAAGAGGCGTGAAACGGCCTACATCCTGAGACAGATCTTCCATAAACTCATGGGCCAGACTCTGATCTTCAAAACATTCATAAATATCATCCAGAAACCCTCCCCGCAAAAGCGGATGCTCCAGAAATTCCCGGCCCGGTCCGGTAAAAATTTCTAACGGCCATTCGGTCACCTCGACCCGCTCCAAACCCAACTCCTCCAGCCATTGTTTTGCCTGGTTGGCGGAGGGGCGCTCCTCCAGATATTCAACCAATGCACCTCGCTCTTTTAGCAAGTTCCTCTGTTTCATCTCCTCGTCCACCCGGACCCATAAAGAGTCAAAGGTTCCCAACGAAGGAAAGGTCAGCACAATTTGCCCGCCGGGTTTTAAGAACTGAACCAGATTTTTAAGAGCCTCAAAACGATTTGGGCGAAAAAACATGAATGACAGGTTCCCGGTAATTCGATTAAAACGGGGAAGCGTCGGTGGCAAAACGCGCATATCCCCCACCTCAAACTGCAACCAGGGCATATGCTGGCCCTGAATTGATCGGGAGCGAACCACCTGACCCTGATGGATGTCAACTGCCAGAACCTTACCGTTGGGCCCAACCTGTTCCGCCAGATGAAACGCGGGGACACCACCCCCTGCGGCAATATCCAGCACCGTGTCACCCGGTTGCAATTCCAGATGATGCATCAACAGTTGTGCAAAAGGGGTGGACCATGGATCGTTTTCAGGCAAAGGCCAGGATGAAGCCATAACATTCCTCTCACTTTTTATTCATTTACCAGCTATTATTAATAACAATATTATTCTACAGAATAAACAACCCAGCATGAACAGTTTTACAGATGATCGGCATTCATACGCCATCTGTCTCATCGGTCACGGAAGCCGGGACCCAGAAGGCATTGAGGAATTCCTTACCCTGTGGAAAAAATTGCGCGAAAGAAAAATTTGCCGCACCACGGAGTACGGTTTTTTGGAATTTGCCAAACCCTCTGTCACCGAAGCTTTGTCCGCCTGCCATCTTGATGGCATTAAGTACCTTATTATATTACCCGGCATTTTATTGCCCGGTGAACACAGTCAAAGGGATATCCCGAATGCTGTCGGCGATCACCCCAATACTCACTTTGCCGAGCCTTTGGGAACACAACCTCAGGTTATGGCAGTCTGCCGGGAACGGATCGAGGAAGCCGAGAATTTCTCGCAAAAATCCATTGCCCGGTCCAAGACATTGTTCATGACCGTTGCCCATGGAAGCCATGATTACAACTCTCAGGTCGAAAAAAGTTTTCATCTGCTAGGTGAAAAACTGGGTTTCGGCAAAACCGGTATCCACTTCGCCGGGAGTTCTCAGGATTCTCTGGAAGAGTCGCTGGAGAAACTCATGCCACAAGAATTTCACCGCGTCATTCTATTGCCGTTTTTTTTGTTCTCAGGAGTCTGGGTCAAACGGGTGCACACCCTCGCCGATACGTTGCAGGAGAAATACCCCAACACAGAATTTCTCAAAGCCTCCTGCCTCAAACATCATGAGTGGATCGTTGACGCGCTGGTTCAACGAGCCCATGAAAGTATTTCTAGCAAGTAAATAGAATTTTAAATTAGACTTGGATAACTGAAAACTAACAATAGTACAGGGAGGCAAAACCATGAGCGAAGAACTGATAAAAAACCTTGGGCCTCTGGCCCCGTTAGCCGGAACATGGGAAGGCGACAAGGGCGACGATACGGCCCCCGACGATGACCCCAGTAAAACAGAGATCAACAAATATCGCGAGCGGCTGGTGCTGGATCCTTTTGGACCAGTGAATAACCACGCGCAGGCTCTATACGGATTGAGATATTCGACCACAGCGTGGCGGTTAAAAGAGGAGAGTCCCTTTCATGAAGAGCTGGGATACTGGCTTTGGGACCCGGCAGAGAAACAGGTGATGCGATGTTTCATAGTGCCCCGTGGGGTGACGGTGATCGCTGGGGGTACCGTGGAACCGGGAGCCCGAGAATTCCATTTGGCGGCGGAGGTGGGCTCCGAAACCTACGGCATTTGTTCCAACCGGTTCCTGGATCGGGAATTCAAAACGGTTCGTTATGAACTGAAAGTCACCGTCCACGATGCAAACAGTTTCAGTTACGAAGAAGATACTCAACTCCAGATCAAGGGCCAGAGCGAACTGTTTCATCACATCGATAAAAACACTTTGAAACGTTCCTGAGCACCCTGAACATAAGGAGAGATTTCAGCTTTTTCAACAAATTCGCGGCAGTTGTTCACCGCTCAACATATTCAGCATACGGCTGGAACCCGCCCGGGTTTTAAGCGTTACTCTTTTCCCTGCAGGTTCAGTAACCCGGCCTATCTTCCGGGCATCGGCAGACGCTTTCTTCATGATACTCAACGCCTGGGCCGTATCCTTCGGGTTCACAAATGCCACAAACCGGCCTTCATTGGCAACATAGAGTGGATCAAACCCAAGAATTTCGCAGGCACCTTTTACATTTTCCTGAACGGGTATTTCCGACTCGTTGATTTCGATGGAAACTCCTGCCGACCCGGAAATTTCGATCAGAGCGGTGGCCAGACCCCCTCGGGTCAGGTCGCGCAGACAACGAACCCCCGCATCCAGCAGGCTCAGCACCTCTCCGGCGACTGAGGCGCAGTCACTTTCAATTTGATTTTGAAAACCCGAATCCTTTCGCGCAGACAAAATCGCCATGCCATGCCGGGCAATATCTCCACTGAGCAGAATCTCGTCACCGGATTGAATCTGGCTTGGGTGAATCGCCACTCCCTGTTCAATCACCCCGATGCCGGACGTGTTGATAAAAATCCCATCCCCTTTTCCTTTATCCACCACTTTGGTGTCACCGGTAATGATTTTAACTCCGGCTGAGAGTGCAGATTGTTTCATGGACTGAACAACGCTCCACAATGTTTCCATTGCAAGCCCTTCTTCAAGAATAAAACCCGCTGACAAATATAAAGGCCGGGCTCCGCTCATGGCCAGGTCATTGACCGTGCCATTGACCGCCAGCGAACCGATATCCCCACCGGGGAAAATGAGGGGCTGAACCACGTAAGAGTCGGTGGTGAAAGCAAGTTTGCCCGCCCCCACTTCGATGATGGCACTATCGTGTTCGGTTTCCAGATCAGGATTGTCGAAAGCCGGACGAAAAATCTTTTCGATAAGCTGGTGTGTCAGGCTCCCCCCACCCCCATGCGCCAGAGTCACCACAGCATTTTCGTGAAAAGGTAGCGGACAGGAAAACCCGTTTTCTTCGGTCATGGTGCCACCCGCTTGTAACGAAAATAAGCGGAACATGCCCCCTCGGAAGAAACCATGGTAGCCCCAAATGGTGAGTCTGGTGTGCAGGAAGTTCCAAAAGCCGTGCACTCATCCGGCTTTTTGATTCCCATCAGTACTTCCCCACTGATGCAGGGCGAGTCGATTTCACACCTCCTGCTCTCTAAGAGAAAACGTGTGCTGGCATCAAATGCAGAATAGGAATTTTTCAAACCGAGACCACTTTGGGCAATCTCTCCCACTCCCCGCCATTTTTGGGGAACGATTTGAAAAACTTCCTCAATTAATTTCTGCGCGGCAAGGTTGCCCTCCTTTTTAACAGCACGGGAGTACTGGTTTTCCACCTGGGCGCAACCCGCCTCCAGTTGCCGGACACACATATAGATTCCCTGAACAATGTCCAAAGGCTCAAACCCTGTCACCACAATGGGAATCTGAAACTCCCGTGCCAGCGGCTCATATTCCTGTGTTCCCATGATGGTGCACACATGGCCTGCGGCCAGGAAACCCTGAACCCTGTTATCGGGAAATTCCAAAATAGTCCGCATGGCCGGCGGAACGATTACCTGCGAAACCAGAAAGGAAATATTTTTCAGATTTTCCTGTCTCGCCTGATGAATCGCCATGGCATTGGCCGGAGCGGTGGTTTCAAATCCGATAGCAAAAAACACCACTTCCTTTTCAGGAAACTCTTTAGCAATTTCAAGTGCCTCCATGGGGGATAAAACGATACGAACATCCCCTCCCTTGGCCTTGACCGAAAACAAATCTTTTTCTGATCCGGGCACCCGCAACATATCGCCGAAGGAACAAAAGATCACGTTCGACAGACTTGCGATATGAACCGCGTGGTCGATCAGTTCCATCGGAGTCACACACACCGGGCAACCGGGACCATGCAGAAGGGTGAGCTCGGGAGGAATCATTTCCTGAATGCCATGCTTGACGATGGAATGTGTCTGGCCTCCGCAAATTTCCATAATCGTCCAGGGCTGGGTAGTGATTTCCGCCAATGCCCGACAATATTCCCCAACGCTTTCTCCGGACCGGTATTCATCGACAAATTTCATTGCCCGCCCTCATCCGCGATTTCCTGCAAATAGCTGAAAACTTTTTGCGCCTCTTCTTCATTTAAAATACTGATGGCAAATCCGACATGTACGATGACATACTCCCCCACTTGGACTGAAGGAACATAGGCCAGGTTCACCTCTTTGACAATGCCACCAAAACGGACCTGCCCCATCTTCATTAGAGAGCCATCATCGTGAATGCTTATGATTTTACCGGGAACCGCTAAACACATGACACCCTTTCTTTAGTCCATTGGAGGGCCTTGATCTGCCCCAAAGCCAGGCCCCCATCGTTGGTCGGAATTCGTTGATGCCAGATGGGCTTCAAGCCTGCCTGTTTGATTCTTTGAATAGCTTTTTCCGTCAGCAATTTATTTTGGAAACAGCCTCCCGACAAAACAACCTGCTCCTCACCCGTTTTTTTCGCAACCGCTATTATGGATTCCACCAGACTGTTATGAAACTTCATGGACATCTCATTGGGCGAAACTTCTCCAGCCAGGCGGTCATGGAGCAACGCATTGATCAGCGGCTCCCAGTCGAGAACATAACGTAACGACAAATCGTAATACGGTGGCACAAAAAAAGTGCTGTCTGAATCTCGTTGAGACCCATCACACACTTGCAAATTAAATGGATAGTGATCGTTTCCTCCTTCGGCTGAGAACTCCAGTTCCATGGCAGACTGGCCTTCATAGCTACAAACCTGGCGAACTCCAATAATACTTGCCACCGCATCAAAGAGCCTTCCACAACTTGACGTGCGAGGACAATTCGTTCCATTAGCCAGCATGGATTGAAGCATATGAAGTTCCGACTGAGAAAACGCGGCGGTGAGCGCAGGCCTGCCAAACACTTCCGGTCCCATCATTTCATAGAGCAGGCCCAGAGCACTTCGCCTGGGCTCACGAACCGCTCTCTCTCCACCCGGCAACGGGAAAGGCCTCCAGCAAGCTATCCGGTGAAACGATTCCGCCGTGATATGAAAAAACTCTCCTCCCCAAACCGTGCCATCCAACCCATAGCCGGAACCGTCCCAGGCTACTCCCAGAACCGGTCCTTCAATCTGGTTTTCCGCCATGCACGACAAAATATGCGCAACATGATGCTGAACATAAACGCAGTTCTCGGTGTTTTCCTCGGCCCACCGTGTAGACAGGTAATCAGGGTGAAAGTCGCAGGAAACGGTATCCGGATTCCGGTCAGGCGAACCGCTCAACGATGCCAATGTCGTCTCGAACGCCGAATAGGTTTGGGCATTTTGCAGATCTCCGATATGCGGACTGATGAAAACTTCCTTCCCCTCCGATACGGCAACGGTATTTTTCAGGTCACCGCCAACCGCGATAGAAGAAGGCAAAGAGTCCTTGAACGTAACTGGCGCATAGCCTCTTGCCCGACGCAGAACCTGCTCGCGTTCCATCAGGGTGCGGACGATAGAATCGTCCACATGCCGAACAATAGGACGGTTATGGACCAGAAAAAAATCGGCAACACCTTTAAGCCTTACCAACGCTTGCCGCTCGTCAGTACAAAGCGTCTCGTCCGCCAGGTTCCCGCTCGTTGCCACAACCGGGACACGGACTTCCTTCATAAAAATATGATGCAGGGGAGTGTAAGGCAACATCACTCCGAGCAAAGGATTAAAAACACACCCTGGCTGGTTCTCTTCCCGCTTCCTTTTATTCAGCAAAACTATGGGCGATTCCGAAGAGCAGAGCAAGTCCGCTTCCATCACCGAGACATCACAAACCTCCCGGACCTCCTCCAGGGAGGGAAACATCAAGGCAAAAGGTTTTTCTTCACGGTTTTTGCGCAAGCGCAAGTTTGCCACGGCCTCTTTGTTTTTTGCGTCTACCATGAGGTGAAGTCCGCCCAAACCTTTCATGGCAATGATTGACCCGTCAAGAAGGGCCTTGGCCGCTCCTTTCAAAGCATCATTCCTGGAGGACAAAACCTTCCCCGCCGCATCCCACAACTCCAACTGCGGGCCACATTCTGCGCAAGCGTTGGACTGCGCATGAAAACGGCGGTCTTCAGGGTTCCGGTATTCCCATTCACAGTGTTCACACATCGCGAAATGTTTCATACTCGTGCGCTCCCGGTCATAGGGAAGCGACTCGATAATGCTGTACCGGGGACCGCAACGGACACAGTGAGTGAAAGGATAAAAATAGCGACGGTTATTGGGATCAAAAATTTCTTCAAGACAATCGCGGCAAGTCGCGAGATCGGGCATGATGAACGAGGAGGGTCTTTCCTGTCCTTCGCTGGGTAGGATGGTGAATGCTTCATAACCCTGTGGTTCGAGAAAGCTGGATTCCATTTCCTGCACACGCGCCTGAGGTGGAGCCTTTTGTCCGATGCACCGGATAAAATTCTGGAGCGAGGAAAACTCCCCTTCCGCTTCCACCAAAACGCCTTGCGGCAAGTTGCGAACCCAACCCTTCAGCCCCATGCTCTTGGCCACGTTATATATAAAGGGACGAAAACCCATTCCCTGTAACATGCCACGAAGAAAAATGCGGACCCTCCCTGCTTCAGTGGGCTCCATCACCATACCCCTGTCACTTTCACTCTTCAATTTCTACGCTCTCTAGTAAAATGTCCTGGGCATGGGGGTCATTCAAATCGTGAAGCACCTCCACTTCCAGCCGGGCATCCTCCGCACAGGTTCCCTGTGCCGCCTGAACAAAATGTTCTTTCAAATGGCTTGCGGAAATATGCGCCAACGCCCCGAGCTTGACCTTGACACTCTGAATTTTTTTTGACGCATTTTCTTCTGAAAGGGAAATTATTTTTTTGAGCAAATCTGCCATCAAAGATTGTTCGTGCATAAAACCATCCTTTTATGAAACCTGTTGAAGTATTTTGTCGATGACTTTTTTTAAAATCGCTTCGACTTTTGCAGACAGTCTCTCTCCCGGTTGAAAATTTTCTCCCTCAATCCCAAAGACCTGCAACCGGCGCGGAAGCTGGTCCAGGGCCCGGGACATTTCTATGGCTTCCGCCAGACCAAAATTATGGCTCGAACAGGACAGGAATTTTGCAGGAACCGGCTCTTCTACAGCATTGATGCAGTGCAAGGTTCCCGGTGGCGCGTCGGAGGATACCGCGTCCACCAGAATCACATGATCCCGGCCTTTCCAGGACTCCATCAGCGAGACCCCTTCCCCACTGTGTTCAAGTATGTGCAGACGAGGGTCCGCCAGTTCCTGTAAATGCCGGGCAACCAGAATGCCCACCGCATCATCACTGCGATACAGGTTACCGACTCCGACAACCAGAGATGTATTATCAGGTACGTTCAATGTCCAGTTTTAAAAAATGTGTTGCGCAGGAAATGCAAGGGTCATAATTACGGATGGCCTGTTCGCATTGCCAGGTTAATTTATCCTGAGGTAGATCCATGTATTTTGGGACAAAATTCCAGAGATCGTTTTCAATGGTTTTCTGGTTTTGCGATGTCGGAGGGACAATTTTCGCCTCAAGAATTTTACCGTCTCCATCGATTTTATAACGGTGGTATAAAATCCCGCGTGGTGCCTCCGTACAGGAAAACCCGACCCCCTCCTTAGGTTCGGCCTCTATATAAGGCCGCTCCGGCTTTTCATAAGATTCAAGAATTCTGAGAGCCTCGTCACACGCATAAAGCACCTCGACGCTTCGAACGATAATGCTCTGGAAAGGATTCCGACATGCCCCTTTCAGTCCGGCTTCTTCTGCCGCCTGGCGAGCCATGGGCGAGAGCCGGTCAAAATTCAAGTTGAACCGGGCCATAGGCCCGACAAAATAAGAACCTCCCCCTTTCAAAACCGAATGCAACGCGTTGGAATGCTCGACATGCTCTTCTTCAAAATAATTTTCATATTCCGCAACATCTATATCCAGGCCTTTGCTGGACACCAGCCTTCCCTCATTAAAAGGGTATTCAGTGGGATGATTCAATGCGACAAACTCATAGTCCTGCTCAAAATCCTGGAAAGGAAATTTCGCCGTCCACCGCACCGTTTCCAACGCCGCGTCACGCGCCCACTTGAGATTTTCTTTGAGCGGTTCTAAATCATTTTTTGAAAATACTTTATAGAATCCACCGACCCGGACATTGATCGGGTGAATTTCCCGTCCCCCCAAAAGAGCAACAATTTCATTGCCCGTTTTTTTCAGTTTCAATCCACGCTCAACAATGTCTTTATGATCTTTTGCCATTCGGATGGCATCTTCATATCCGAGAAAATCGGGAGCGTGCAACATATAAATATGGAGCGCATGGCTCTCTATCCATTCCCCGCAATAGATCAACCGGCGCAGGTCTCGCAAAGGGCCATCGACCTTCACTCCCAACGCGTTTTCCATCGCATGCACCGCACTCATTTGATAGGCCACCGGGCAGATGCCACATATTCTGGCCGTGATATCGGGAGCCTCTCTGAAATCGCGATCCCTCAAAAAGGCCTCAAAGAAACGAGGCGGCTCGAATATTTTCAACTTCACATCGCTGACCTTGTCGTCCTCGATTTTTATATGAAGGGCTCCTTCTCCTTCCACCCGGGCAAGGTAATCGACCTTAATGTTTCTAGTTTTCTTTTTCATGCCGCTCACTTTCCTTGAGAAAGGCCTCTGCACCTGCATTAAAACTTCTGAAGGCTCTCACCACTTCCGCGCTGTCCGCACCCTGCTCTCGCAACCGGTCGCCGAGGGAAATGGTATTGGGATTTTCCTGCGGACCAAAACAACCATAACACCCTCTGTTGTATGTGGGACAAAGCGCGTCACACCCTGCATGCGTGACAGGCCCCAGACACATAGTCCCCTTCGCCACCATCACGCAAACCGTTCCCCTGCGTTTGCATTCCACACATGTGCTGTGCGCCGGAGTATTGGGGGTACGTTGGTTCAGGTAAGCAGAGATAACCTCGACCAACTGCGCCTTGCTCACCGGGCACCCACGCAACTCAAAATCGACTTTTATATGGGAAGAAATAGGCGTTGACTGGTCAAGCGTTGAAATAAATTCGGGGCTGGCATAGACTATGGAAACAAATTCATGAATGTCCTTGAAATTACGCAGAGCCTGAATTCCTCCCGCCGTAGCACAGGCACCAATGGTAACCAAAGTTTTGGAAAGACGGCGGATTTCTTGTATCCGTGACAGATCATCGGGGGTCGTGATGGACCCTTCAACTAAAGAGAGGTCATAGGGCCCTTTTACCACCGCACGGGACGCTTCCGGGAAATTGGCAATTTCAATTTCTTCGGTGAGAGCAAGCAGTTCGTCCTCGCAATCCAAAAGACTCAACTGGCACCCGTCACAGGAAGCAAATTTCCACACCGCAACTTTAGGTTTTGATTTACCGGACATCTTTAAATTTCCCGCGTTGAAATAAATGGTTTGATGCGGTCGTAGCTGAACACCGGGCCATCCTTGCAGATAAATGCAGGACCAAACTGGCAGTGACCGCAAAAACCCACGGCGCATTTCATGTTACGCTCCATCGTCATATAAATTTTGTCTTCCTCCAGCCCCGCCTGGACCAACTCCATAGCTGAAAAGCGCATCATGATTTCCGGACCACAAATCATGGCAATGCAATTGGAAGGATCAAAAGAAACCCTGTGTATCAATGTCGTGACCACTCCCACATTTCCCTTCCAATCTCGGTCGGCAGTATCTACGCTCACCTTGACTTGAACCCCGTATTTTCCTTTCCAGGTTTCAAACTCATGGTGGAATAGTAAATCTTCTCTCGTTCGAGATCCATAAAGGAGAGAAATATTTCCATATTGGTCGCGTTGGGAGAGCAAGGCGTAAAGAGCCGGGCGCAAGGGGGCAAGACCAATGCCACCCGCCATGATGACGACGTCCCTGCTCTTCGCCTGCTCTATGGGCCATGCATTGCCAAACGGGCCACGCAAACCGACTTTCTGTCCCCGTTTCAGGCTGGCAAGGGCGTGGGTCACTTTGCCCACATCACGAATGGTGTGAAGATAACTGTCTGCTCCACTCGATGATCCACTGATCGAAATCGGCACTTCCCCCACCCCAAACGTGTACAACATATTGAACTGTCCGGGAGCAAAGCCGGGTTCTTTCTCAGGTTTCTCCGGTTGCAAATCCAGCGTCACCGTGTCATGAGATTCCCGGATTATTTCTTTCACTTTGAAAGGCCGGGGAACCATTGGGTCCTTTTGGGTTAAAGGTTCCATACCTTTCGTCTAATCCCTCTTCCCGTAGACATCAACCAATTGCAGGCGGGTGGCCTCCATAGTTCTTCCAATAACCGGAAGCAAACGTTTTAAAAGTTCATAACCAAGATTCTTATCCTCCTCGCATTTTTTTCTGAGGCATTTCCCATCCAAAGCAATGGCACGGGTCAACTCTGTTGCCCGCGCGTCAAAGCGCCAGCGGTAAGGAGGCACCAACCATGCCCAGCCAAGAATCTCCCCTTCGTTAACCGTTTGCACCGTCACCGGCGTTTTACCCGGCGGACAAATCTCCAAAGCCACTTTCCCCTGCCGGATGATATAAAACTGGTTGGCTTCCTCATCCTGCCGGTAGATAAACTGTCCCGCATCAAACTTGATGTTCTTTGCACAACCCGTCATAAGATTCAGATAAGAATCTTCCAGGTTTTCAAAAAATGGATGCTTGATAAGAACAGATTCAAGAGTTTTCATTTTGCGCCTCGCTTCCTGAAAAATTCTCTTCTTGGCAGGTTGTCGACTCACGAATCACAGCTACCTCCCGGGTCAGGTCAATACCCACCGGGCACCATGTGATGCAACGCCCGCACCCCACACAACCGGAAGTGTCAAACTGATCCTGCCAGCTTGCCAGTTTATGAGTCATCCATTGCCTATAACGGGATTGGGTCGAGTTGCGAACAGCCCCTCCATGAATGCTCGAAAAATCCATGGTAAAACAGGAGTCCCACTTCTGCCAGCGTTCAGCATGGTCTCCTGCAACGTCAGTCACATCTTCCACTGTGGAACAAAAACAGGTCGGGCACACCATCGTGCAGTTGGCACAAGACAGGCAACGTTCCGCGATTTCGCCCCAGGCGGGGTGCTCCAGATTTTCATAGAGCAATTCCTTGATATTTCCGGTCTCCATCGCCCGACCCATTTGCTTGGCCGTATTGGTAACAATCTCTTCCGCCTTTTTTATTTCGCCTGCCCCTGCCGGTCCCGCCTTTACTTCCTCTAAAATATTTTTTCCCGCTTCGCTCCCCGCCTCAATCAGAAAGCTGTGATGGCTATCATCCAGGATTTCCGTGAGAACCAGATCGTAGCCTGCCTCCACTTTCGGCCCGGTTTGCATGGAAACACAGAAGCAGGTATTCCCGGCCTGACCACAATTGACCGCCACAAAAAGGGCGTTTTGCCTGAGGGACTGATAGTGCAGGTCCGTATGCGGACTCTGTATAAATACTTTATCCTGAATCGCTATCGCGTGTAATTCACAGGAACGCATACCCAGAAAAGCATACTTTGTATTATCAGGTTGTTCAGGAACGATATCGAAATCCAAACTATCCTTTTGGGCTTGCCACAATCGTCTTTCAGGCGGGTGGAGGAATCGTTTCCAGGAGTGAGGTCCGAGCGTATAACCAAACAAGGCATCATCGGATCTTTTTTTCAGACGATAGGTGCCCCCTTCCTGCTCATCGGTCCAGCCTGCAGGCAGATCCTCAATGGAGAAGACATTGTCATAAACTATGGCCTCATCACGGACGGTGGGACCCACAACCTGATAGCCCCTGCCAATAAGGGTTTGGATGAGTCGGTTCAGGCCTTCTCTGTCGATGACTCCGGGTTTGTTCATGGTAAAGGAACCGTTTTAAGTAATCGCCGCACCTTCACAGTATAAGACCATAGTTCCTTCGCAACGAGAAAATTTAATCCACCAGAATATGGGTTCCCGACTGCCCCTCAACTGCCCTGGCCAAATTGAATAAGCCCGCGATAATCGCTCTTTTTCCACCGGACTTTAAAAACTTCAACACGGCTTCCACCTTGGGCTTCATGCTTCCTTCTGCAAACTCCCCTGCCTGAAGGTATTTTTCCATGACTTTCACGCTCACCTGATGGATGGGCTCCGGGGTGGGAGAGTTATAATTCAAAAAAACATATTCTACTTCGGTGAGAATCACCAGGCAATCCACACCCAGTTTATTGGCCAGGAGAGCACTGGTATGGTCTTTATCAATCACAGCTTCAACACCGACCAGTTCCCCTCCGGGTTTCCGGATCACCGGGATACCTCCACCCCCGCCGCCGATGACAATGAATCCACTTTCCAGCAATTTTGAAAAAAGAGCTTTTTCGATAATTTCCACGGGCTTTGGGGAGGCAACCAGCCGGCGAAATCCCCGTCCGGCATCTTCCCCCATTTGCCAACCCCGCTCCCGGATAAGCTTTTCCGCGTCCTGAGGGGAATAAAAAACACCGATCGGCTTTGTAGGATGCTGAAAGGCAGGATCAGCAGGGTCCACCAACACCTGCGTGATGATCGCGGAAGATTTCTTGTTGATTCCCTGTTCCTGGCAGGCATTATCGAATACATTTTGCAAAATATAACCGATTCTTCCCTGGCTGTCGGCAACGCAGACATCCAGCGTGACCTGCCGGGGGAATTCGTCTTTGGTCAATTCCTGCTGAAGAAAAATTTGCCCTACCTGCGGCCCGTTGCCGTGGGTCAGCACCATTTTCTGATAACCCGCCTTCAGCAGTTCCACCACCTGCTCCATACTTTTTTTGGCAATGACAAACTCTTCGTTCTGATGGGCGTGTGCCTGATCAGGAACATTGAGAGCATTGCCGCCAAAAGAAATGAGCAGGCTTGGTTTATGATCGCTCATTAAATTATCATCCGATCAAACAAAGCTATTCATAAAATTAGTAGCTACCCCCACCAGTGGTAAACCCCTTTTTTTGTAAAACAAATTTAATCGTCTCACAAATCAGATCCGTATTGATGACAGACGTATTAAACGCCAGATCAAACTCTGAAAAAGTGGGCGAGTCCGCATTAAAATAAGCACTGATGAATTCCTCTCTCTCCTTGTCATTTTTCCTGACAAGCTGTTCGGCTTCTTTTAAAGACAGGTCCCGCACTTCCATAATGTTTTTTACCCTGTCGTCAAACGGGGCAGTCAATTTTATTCTAAGCCCTTCTTTCCTTTCTTTTAATATAAAATTGGCTCCTCGCCCCAGCAGGATGGCGTTTTCATTCCTCACAATGGCTTCCATCAACCGGGTAATCCGCAAGACATAATCTTTTTGCAAAACCGCCCCGGAGTGGATCAGGTAGTTGACCCAATCATCCACCTGGGTCTGCTTTTTCTCATCCAGAGTCTCCAGGAAGTTTCTGCTCAGTTCCTCCCTTTCGGCAAGATGGTTGAGCAAGTCCTTTCCGTAAACTCGCCAGCCAAGTGCTCCTTCCAGCCTGGGAATGATTTCCTCCTCATGGCAACCGAAATCCCTGGTGATCGCGACAAAGTGGTGGGCTTCGGTTTGGCTCTGTTTGACATGTTTACGATTGTCGTTCCACTCTTTAATTTTTTCAGCAATTATTTGTTCCGCAATGGATTCAGGAATTACGTTTGACATAAGTCACCTCGAGCAAAAGGTTGAAGGCTCTTTTAATATTCACATATGAGCGCGAAAAGTCATAGCCTCTTTCAATCGCTCTTTCGCCATCATAATCGATGCAGAATGCGGGTAGTGCCCCTGCTTGAGGGTTCTTTCAAGCACTTCCCTCGTGTTCTGGCTGATCGTAGACTCGATTCTCTCAAAAGCCTGTTTTTCGTTCATCCCCTGATATTCAGTCGCGGCGCAAATCACCCCGCCGCCATTGGCAATGACATCAGGAACAATAACGATTCCCCGATCCACCATTATTTCAGCGGCATCATGGGTGATGGGAATATTGGCCCCTTCCAGCACCAGTTTTGTTTTCAACCAATGCTGATTGTCCACTGAAAAAACATCTGGACGGGCAGAAGGAATGAAGATATCCGATTCCATCTGCAACATTTCCTCGTGTCTCAACGATTCACCCAGTCCGGAGTCCTGCACACAGCGCCCGGAATTCTTAAATTCTATCAGTGCCGGAATATTGATCCCTTTGGGATCATGGATAGCACCGGCCTTGTCGCAGGTGGCTATGATAATAACTCCCCGTTCTGTTAAAAATCGGGCGACTGCTTTTCCGACATTGCCAAAACCCTGAATAATCACCCGGGCATTTTTCAGCGGCAGACCAAGAACCTCGCTGGCAACATCTGCCGCAACCGCCAGGCCATACCCTGTCGTGCCAAGTTCATCCAGAGGCAAACCTCCCAACGCCTTGGGCAGGCCCACAGCCCGACCGATTTCATCATGGATATAAGCCATGCAGGTTTCATCGGTGCCCATGTCCGGCCCCGGAATATAATCCGGAAGATTCTTGATGGCCCGGGCAAATTCTCGAACCAAGGCCTCCTTGTTGGAGACAGCAGGGTCTTCAAGAATGGCTGATTTGGCACCCCCATGCGGAAGATCATTCAAGGCATTTTTTAAAGTCATCGCTCGAGCCAGCCTGAAAACCTCACGGGTACTCACATCCGATGCCATACGACAACCTCCCACAGCAGGACCTAATGAAAGGTTATCAATCACAACAATCGCCTTGAGCCCGGATTCAGGTTCATAGATATGTACAATTTTTTCCGGCCCCAAATCATCGGCAAAACTATCTATATAATGGGCGCTCATGATCTCCACCTTCCTTTCATGGCAAAAATTCAGCTTTAGCATCCAGAACAACTAATGAATCCACATATAACCTGACTGGATTGAAGTCCAGAGCGACCAATCTGGTTTCCGCTTCAACCCATTTCGTCATCCATATTAGAAACTCTATCAACTTCTCAAGGGCCAGCGGGTTCTGCCCTCTCACCCCTTGAATGATTTGACCCGCATGCGTCCGTAAAATAATTTCACGAATTTCTTCCTCCGTTGCCGGAAGCATGATGCGTTCAATATCCTTATAAATTTCCACATAACTTCCTCCCGTTCCAAAAAGGAGCAAGGGACCAAACGTTGCATCCCGGTACATGCCAATCATCAAATCGAGGCCTGCCGGCATTTGCTCTTCCACCCAAACCTGTCCCGGCCAGGTTTGATTCATAGTTTTCCATTTATTTTCAAGTTCCTGCCTGTCATTCAAATTGAGTTCAACTCCATGCAATTCCGTTTTATGCAACAGGTCCGGCCCCACCGCTTTAAGAACCAATGGGAAACCTGTTTCCTCAATGGCCTGATCCATGTCTTCGGGCCGGGTCACCAGAAAGCTTGCAGGCACCTGAATTTTGCGTTCCTTTAAGAAACGCTTGATTCGCATTTCATCCAACGGAGGAGAAAGCCGCCCCTCACCCATTGGCAGCAGGGAGGAAACCCCGCTTACGGAAATTTCTTTAATCTTATTTTTCCCCAACCGTGCGAGCAGGTTGACCACCCAGGCCGCCTCTTCTCCTGTCGAAAAAACAGGAATCCCTTCCCGAACAAAAGCTTCTCTAAGAGGCGAAAATAATTTGTGCCCATAAGCACCCAGAATAACCGGAAGATCTCTGGGCAAAATTTCGCGCAACCGTTTTGCAATATCCGCATTGATTCCCTCCGTTCCGGCAAGAACAACCAGCAGGAGGCAATCGTACAATCCGGTTTTAAGAATTTTATCAATAGCCAACACACACTGTTCGTTAGTTCCTGAACCCGTCAAGTCGATAGGGTTCCTGAATGAATAATATCCGGGCAGAATATTTTTCAACTCCTCTTGAATCTGCAAGGGGGGTTCAACCACATCGCAATCCCCCTCTTCCAACAAGTCCGTAAGCAAAACCCCCATTCCCCCGCCATTGGAAACAATCAGAACCCGGTTTCCCTTAGAGGCGGGTACACTTTGCAGGACCTGCAAAGCACTGACCATCTCACTCAATCCCTTGACCTCAATCATTCCGGTCTGCCGGCATACCGCCTGAAACACAGGGTACTCTCCGGCCAGGGAAGCGGAGTGAGCCTGTGTGACCCGGCTTCCCTTCGCGCCTTTCCCGCCTTTGTAAATCACCACGGGTTTAAAAACCGCTATTCGCCTGACGGTTTCGAAAAACCGGGGTCCGTTTTGAACACCCTCCAGATAAATACCGATGACCCTGACTCTAGGGTCACAGGCAAATGCCTCAAGAGCTTCACACTCCCCGATATCCATGCGGTTGCCAAAGTTGATAGCGCGACGCACACCAATGTCACGACTTGCCAGTCGATCAAGAACGGCTGACAAAAAGGCTCCACTTTGAGAAATAATGGCTATAGAACCGGCCCTCGGCAAACGGACTTCATCAGGTGAAAGAAAAAAACTGCTGAACTTATCGGATGGACTGAACGTGCCCATGCAATTAGGCCCTATAATTCGCACACCAAATTTATTGGCCGTATCTTTCAGTCTCTTGTGCAGAAGTTCTCCTTCAGTTCCGGTCTCAGAAAAACCACCGCTGACCACGATAAGATTGTGAATCCCGCAATCGGCCAGAGGTTCGATCAATGCCTCGACTCTGTTTGCCGAAACCGCAGAAACTGCCAGGTCAATATCCTCAGGAAGCTCCCGGACAGATTTCACGGACGAGCATGAGCCGAGAGACTCTCCATCGGGGTGGACTGCGATCAGCGTCCCGTCATATCCCTGAGCAATCAGGCCATCGACAATTCGCTTGCCCAGACTACCCGGTTTTGGCGATGCACCAATCACCGCAACCCCTTTAGGCGCAAAGAAGGGTTCAAGTAAAAGTGTGCTTGAAACAGGCTCCGTATTCAATGTGGCGGTCTCATTCATATTGCCTCCAATAATCATCGACCCTGTTTTGAATCTGCCTGATGGTCTCTTCCTGCCGGTGCGGTTCAAATAAATGACGGAACCTTTTTTGCCGCTCCAGAAATTTTTCTACCGGCAAACGTTTTCGCGGACGCACGGTATGAACCACCTCGCCCTCAAAATATTCCTTAATCGGGAAAATCCCCGTATCGACAGCCAGTTTGGCGATCAGTTGCGCTTCTTTCGGTTCAAAACCCCAGCCTGTCGGGCAAGGCGACATGCAGATGAACATACGAGGTCCTTTCAATTCATTTGCCCGGGCAAACTTGTTCGACAAATCAATGGGCTCGCGCGGAGATACCGTTGCCAGATAAACCGGCTTCTGTGCTTTCCAGATTTCAAACAGATCTTTTTTATTTACTTCCGTTCCGGCTTCATGTTCATCCGTACGGGGTGTCGTCTGGGTCGCGCCGCCATAGGGAGACGCCGCCGACAACTGGAACCCGGTATTTCCATAAGCCTCGTTGTCGTAGCAGAAATAGATGAAATCCAATCCCCGATGAATCGCCGCCGAGGTGGCCCCGAACCCGATATCGTTGGAAGAACCGTCACCGGCAACCACGATCACCTGAAGGTTTTCTTTTTCCTCCAGCCCCCGATACCGCATACGAATATCCAGAGCATCGCGGACACCTTGCGCCGCAGGCACCGGCCCACCCATGGTGGTGTAGAGCCATGAACCTTGCAACGGCGTGAACGGATAGACCGAAAGCAGAGTGAAACATCCTGCGGCATTGCAAATCAAGAAATCATCGTCCAGTTCCTTCAATCCCAGCCTCAGCCCTTCCAGTCCTCCGCATCCTGCGCAAAGTCCGGTTCCCGGAGCAATGGCTTCATGAGGATGAAGGTCTTTTATTTTTTTATGAGCTCTCGTTAAAACTTTCATGATAACGCCTCTTTCAATTTCGCAATCTGCTGAAGCCGACTGAAACCGCTCGCATCCCCTTCGTCATACAAATAAAGCGGCGTTTGCATATCCGGTTTATCCAGATGCTCAATGATAGCCATGAAATCCTGATCCTCTATGTCCTTGCCCCCGAGCCCACCGATGACCGACAGGATTTTTTCGGGCCGGTCTTCACGATCGTAAAGAGACGTGACAATTTCCGGATAGGTAATTCCTCCCATACCCGGGGCCAGGTTTTGATCGATCACGGCAACCTTGGCGTGGCCTCCAAGGGCAGAGGCAATGGCCTCGCTCGGGAAGGGCCTGAAAAGTCTCAGCTTAAGTAAACCAGCCTTAATCCCTTGTCGGCGAAGTTTCATCACCGCTGATTTTCCTTTGGTAGCGAAGGAATTACTCATCACAAAAACATACTCCGCATCATCAAGATGAAACGCTTCGACAGGCTCGTAGAGCCGTCCAAAATATTTTTCAAACTCCTGGGCCGTCTGATTGAAACATTTTTCCGCGCTGCGAGAAGCCAACTCCTGTTGGAGCTTGAAGCTGGTATAAGTCGCCCCGCCAAAAACCGCTGACGCCCGGGCCATTGGTCGCGAAGCCTGGAACACCGGTTGCGTGACCGTGTACAGGGGTAGGAAGTTGCGGACCGCCTCTTCGTCTGGAATCAAAACCGGTTCGCGGGTGAACGACAGATAAAATCCATCCATGTTGACCAGAACCGGCAGGCAAACTTCCGGATCCTCGGCAATCCGGTAGCCCATCAGGATAAAATCAAACACTTCCTGGCAGGTTTCGGCATGCAGTTGAATCAAGCCACAGTCTCGAGTGCTCATGACATCGTTATGGTCCGGCTCAAGGGTGATCGGGGTAGCCAGAGCCCGGGACACATTGACGATAACCATCGGCGTCCTCCAACCAGAAATGGTGTAAAGGGATTCCATTCCATGCAAAATACCCTGGCTCGAAGAGGCCGTAAAAACCCGCACCCCGGTAGCTCCCGCAGAGCCCGCCGCCATGAACATGGAATGTTCCGAGTCCATATTGGTGAATTTCCCCTGCAGGGTTCCATCGGCAAACCATTTGGCCAGGGTTTCAATAATTTCGGTTTGTGGGGTAATGGGAAACGCCGGAACATACTCCACCCCTGCCATGCGGGCTCCCCACGCCGCCGCTTTGTTTCCCGTCAACATTATTTTCGTTTTCATGGAAACGTCCCCGTTTCTTTTACCGTGTGAATAAAATGACCCGGGCATTCCAGAGCGCAAATCAGGCAACCCTTGCAATGGTCATAATCTATCTCCGGCCTGCCGTCCGGGGCTACCCCAATAACACCATCCGGGCACCGGGCATAGCAGATCAGGCAGTTATTACATTTTTCGTAATCGATCTCGGGTCTCTCCACCCGCCAGTTTCCGGTTTTTCGCAATGCCATGTTGCCCGGATCTAAAATAATGGGGGCCCCATCGACAACCGGTAGCTGAGAAGGAAAAACCAGCGGTTTTGCGGTTAAACCTTTTTCTTCCCTTTGTGAAACAGCTACGGGCTGGATCATTTCGAAAATTTCACGGGCCAAATCGAGATTGCCTTGTAGCAGTTGGGAAGAGATTCCCTGCTGGATCAATTCATCCTCTACAGCCCGAAGAAGACACTCCAATTCAATGTTTCCCAGCAGGCGAGCCCCCACTGCGGAAAGCGCGGAACTGTATACCGTCCTGTGATTGAGATACTGGAAACAAAGATCGGTCAGATTGGTCGTCGTTACCGAGAATTTCTGCGATAACGCGTCCGGTACCTGGGCAGAGTTGACGAAAACAACCGTGGAGGGTTCCGCCCCGCAAAGGGGAGCAGATTGAGGATCGTTCAGCAGAGTCTCATCCCCAATCAGAATGATATCTGGAGAGGAAATCGGACCGCGTTCAAGAATAGGGTCTTCAGAGACGCGAGTGAAAGCAATGACCGGGGCACCTCTTCGCTCTGCCCCGTAAAGTGGAAAATCCTGAGCCTGGAACCCAGAATAAAAACCAGCACTGCCTAAAATCTGGCTGGCTGTTTTTATCCCCTGCCCCCCGCGACCATGTATGCGTATTCGCCACATTTGGCCCTCGCTCAGTTAAATGTATCAATTAGTCTCTATATATAAGACACCACCCAAAGTGAAATATTCCTCATATATAAAATGGGTCCAAATGGCAGGATTTTCTATACCCTATCTACTGATTTTCGCTGTCTTGCACAGAATAAATCGCCTTGTAACGTCTTTCCAGGCTCTGCGCCTCGACAGGTTTGCCCATTTTTTGAAGCAAATAGGCATAATGCTCAAGAATGTTCGCGACAAGCGTGTGCTCTTTACCCAGAGACTCTTCCAGAATCTTTAAAGCCTGTTTTAATAAAGATTCGGCTTCTTCGTATTCGCCGCGCATCCGGTAGTTGCCCGCCAGATTATTGAGTCTCAAAGCTACATTAAGGTGCTTCGGCCCGAATCTTTTTTCATCCATCGCGAGACTGCGCTTGAGCACCCACCCGGCCTCGACAAATTTGGATTGGACCTGATAAATTTCGGCCAACTGATTGAGGCTGAAAGAAAGACGATGGTCATTGTCAGGGGAGGTTTCTGCCAGTTCCAGGGCTCGCACAAAATGCTTTTCCGCCTCAGCGTAGCGGGATTCCCGAAAGGCGGACACAGCCTTTTTATTATGGCTTTCCCATGTTTCCGGCTGGCTGAAATAGCTATTGAGGTAAAGCAATGAGCCCGCTACCGCCACAAAAAGAGCAACAAGTTTTGTTGGGGTCATGAAAACCGTTGAGCCTCAGTGTATGCGGTTGGTCTGTTCATTTTCAATCCTCCAGTAAAGATTCAAATCTCTCTGAACAATGGCTAAAATTCCTCCCTGAATAAGAATCAAGACCATTTCCCAGAAAATATAAAAAGGTACTGTCATCGGCAAAACCTTTTTCAATCCACTGAGAATGAAAAATCCCAGGACAATGGTCGTAACCGAAAAGGATTTTGTCAGTTTCTTTTTCAGAAAACCCGAGAATATTTGAAATTGAAAAAACAAAAAGGCCGCTTCTGTTCCCGCAATAACCAAATCGAAAGAAATATCGGTCACCAGGTTGAGCCCGTGCATGTCCAAAGCTTTCTGGATAACACCGTAAATAAAATAAGGCAGAATCGTAAATACGAACAACCCCAGCGCCAGCAGTTCCGGGTTGAGTTTTAATTTTTTATAGCTGACAAAGTCCCGATAATTTCCCAGAAACCAGAAATACAAGTAGAGCCCAAAAGTTACCTGATAAAAAATCAGAAAAAGTTTTATTGGCATGCCGCAAAACGGGACTTTGGGCAGTCTTTTGTATTGGGAAATAATTTTTGAGGAAAATATTTCCCGGATCGATTTTATTTTTCCGCTTTTTTTATCGACCAGATTGTCTTCGGGAACCAGCTTTCCCATCGACAGCAAACTGCGAATATCCCTCAGGTGCAAAGGAACCTTTTTTCGGCGGCCTTTAAGCGGGAAATATTGTTTTGCAGAAAATTCAATAACGGCCGAAAGTTTTTCCAGTTCCCTCTTGGCTTTCAATCCCAGATAAATGCCTAAAAAAACGATCGCAAAAATCAGGTAAATGGACCAGATGGTATTGGAAAAAGCGGCGGTATCATAAAGGCCATGTAGCGTTACCACCACCACAAGGCCGTGAATCAGGTGCCTGACGCGGTTGGTGCTGAACTTCGCCCGGCCCATAAAATAGCCCAGGATGATGCCGAAGAAAGCATGCCCCGGCACCGCCGTGACCATTCTAAACATCCCCACCGCTTGCCCATATTGCAGGACATATATGATATTTTCCACGGTGGCGAATCCGCAACCGATCACCCCACCATAGATAATTCCATCAAAGGGTTCGTTAAACTCCCGTTCATCAAAAACAAACGCCTTCAAAAACAGAAATTTGCACAACTCCTCCGCAAGAGCCACCCCGAAGAACGCATAAAAGATAGTCTTCGGCCAGAAGAGCGGGGAATGTTCATCCTGCAAGGCCTGTATGCCTAAAACTTGCTCGGCAATGCCTTCAAAATAATAGGTTGGCAAAACCGCCAAACCACCAAGGAAAAAACTTTTAAGCACCAGCTTCCTGGGCTCCCGGTCCCACTTGTCGGAATAGTAGATAAAAACGGCGATGGCAACACCCGGACCCATAGCAATGTAAAGCAGTCTTAGCGTTTCCATGCCATCACTCATAAGGAGCCTTTCATCGTAGTCCGGTAATATCGTTTCCCTTCAAATCTATATATTCTGCCTGGGGGATTTTAGGCAGTCCCGGCATTCTCAGTATGTCTCCCGTTAGAGGGATGAGAAATCCGGCTCCGGCGGCAATTAAAATTTCCCGCACCGTAACACTGAAATGTTCCGGCCTGCCTCGAAGTTTCGGATTGTCCGACAAAGAGGCCGGGGTTTTGGCAATGCATACAGGAAGGTTCTGGTAGCCAAGTTTTTCGATAGACCGGAGATCCCTTTCGGCTTTTTGGGTGTATTTAATTTCTTCGGCCCCATACATTTTGCTGGCAATTTTCCAGATTTTTGTTTTTACATCTTCATTCCAGTCATAAAGCGGACAGAAAGGCTGAAGTTTTTTTTCTGCGTGAAAGATAACTTTCTCGGCCAGTTCTATTCCGCCTTTCCCCCCTTCTGCAAAAACGTTGCTCACCGCGAAAGGAACCCTGTTCTCACAATGCCTTTGAACAACAGCAATTTCCTCAGGATGATCCCCCTCAAAGCGGTTGAGGCAAACAATAGGAGGTTCGCAGAATTGTTTGATATTTTCCACGTGCCGATCCAGGTTGGGCAGTCCCTTTTGCACAGCCTCGGGATTTGGTTTTTCAAGGTCGGACTTTTCAACACCACCATGAGACTTCAGCGCCCGGCAAGTCGCAACCAGGACCACCGCTGCGGTATCGAGTCCTGCTCCCTTACACTTGATATCGAAAAACTTTTCCGCCCCCAGATCGAAACCAAACCCCGCCTCCGTGATCGTCCAGTCGGAAAGAGCCAAAGCCATTTTGGTTGCCAGAACTGAGTTGCAACCATGGGCGATGTTTGCAAAAGGCCCTCCATGAATAAACGCCGGTACGCCCTCGGTGGTTTGTACCAGATTGGGGAGCAGGGCATCTTTCAAAAGTGCCATCATCGCTCCCGCAGTATTTAACGATTTTGCGGTGATGGGCTTTCCTTGATGCGTGAAGGCGACCAGAATATTTTCCAGGCGGGACTTGAGATCCTCATAACTTTCCGCAAGGCATAAAATCGCCATGATTTCAGAAGCGGCAGTGATATCAAACCCCGATTCCCGGGGAACACCCTGCAAAATGCCTCCCAGTCCGACAACAATATTGCGCAGGGCACGATCATTCATATCCATAACGCGCCGCCAGATGATACGCCTCGGGTCTATGTCCGACACGCCTTCATGATAAATCTTGTTATCCAACATCGCGGACAACAAATTATGGGCGGAGGTCACGGCATGAAAATCGCCGGTGAAGTGCAAGTTGATATCTTCTCTTGGTAAAACCTCGCTCAACCCGCCACCAGTAGCCCCACCCTTCATACCCAGGCAGGGTCCCAGAGAAGGTTCCCTGAGTGCCAGACAAACCGATTTATTGAGCCGGGCCATCGCCTGACCGAGACCAATAGTCGTGGTGGTTTTTCCTTCTCCTGCCGGAGTAGGAGTGATGGCCGATACCAAAACCAGTTTCCCTCTTGCGGGAAATTTTTCCAGCACCTCAAGGCGAACCTTGGCTTTATCCGTTCCATAGGGAATGAGGTCGGATTCGGTCAGCCCCAGTTTTCTGGCAATTTCAAGGATCGGTTCCATAACTAACAAAATGTGTCAGGCAGAAAGTTCCAGCCAAGTTTATATTTCGCCCATCTTAACTCTTTTAAGTCTTAGATCATAATCAGATCAAAAAATTCCATAAGGCCCCCGAATTATGGCAAATTCAAGGTAAAACTTTATTAATTAATGGATTATGCATCCGTAGAGGAATATATTAATTAGAGGGAATATCCTATATATATGGGACCTATTCATTCTAAAACCTGATTGCGAGAAAAATCATGCTGAGTGCACCGATAGACCGTAATAAGGAACCGGAACCGGAAAAACAAGTAAGCCGGATCAATTCTCCTTACTGGACCCTTCCTACCAATGGAGGGCTCGGTTCGCCTCAAAACGTCAGACCATCTCATTCCAGTGAAGGCATCATTTTGAGGGTGAGGGATACCCGTATGGTGGAACGCCGTGAAAATCTTTCTCCACCTGAATCCCTGGAACGGCGCACAAGAGATAATCGGAAAAAGGACTCCCGGTGGAATAATGTAAGCCATCACGTCCTGGTCATTGCTATAGAACGCCAAGCCGGTGAACCCGAACCCTGGAAGACCGGAGATCGTGTGTCAGTAATTCCTAAAACCCGAACTGCTGCACCCGTAGACACACCGCACCCACCCACCGACACCGGAGAGGACAAACCGCCTCTGTTGACTAAAGATGAAGGGGACTATGTACTGCACCTGAGCAAGCCTTACCCCGCTGAGCGCTAGCAGGAGAAATCACTATGAAAGCCCTGGTTCTGGATATCAACGAATGGGAAACCGCAAAGGGAATGAACCTGACCGATGTGCCCACACCGGAGCTTGATGAAACCCGGTGCCCTGCCGATTCCAACAAATGCATTATCAAACCCCTTTACACCGGATTTTGCGGCTCCGATAAAAGCATCTGGTTTCGCCACGCGTTCGAGGAGATGATCTTCGACTCGCTAAACCAGGAAAACAAGGACTACAGAATTTGCGGGCACGAACTTTTGGGAGAAATTATCGAGGCCGGCTCTTATTCCCAAAACCATTACGGCTACAAGCCGGGCGACATCGTTTCCACAGAATCCCACATCTTCTGCGGTCGTTGCCACCAGTGCAAAATTGGCGATGCCCATGTCTGCTCGGACCACCTCATCATAGGAATCTCTACCGATGGCTGTTTTGCCGAACAGGTCAAACTGCCAGCAAAAGAATTGTGGCGAACCGATCTGGATAAAATTCGCCCAGAAGTCGCCGCTATTCAGGAACCTCTGGGGAACGCGGTGCATGCCTGCAGTCGGGTGGACCTGCGCGGGAAAACCGTGGCAGTGTTCGGATGCGGAACGATCGGGCTCTTCACCATTCTTGTCGCCCGGGCAATGGGCGCGTCAACAATCATTGGTGTCGATCCCTCAAAAACCAATCTAAAAATCGCGGAAGAACTTGGCGTGGACGCAACATTAAAGGTCTCCTCAGATCCGACAAAAACGCCCGGCCCCGCACCGGACCATGAAATCGCCGAAAAAATTCGAAAGCAATGCTTCGGCGAAGGTGTTGATGTGGCCTTTGAAATGTCCGGGAGCAATCAGGCCTTGAATACGGCGATTGCCTCCACCCGCGCCGGTGGGGATATTATTTTGTTCGGTCTTTCCTCTGGCGACTATATCCTGACAAATTTTCAAGATATCATCCTGCACGGAAAATCCATGCACAGCGTTGTCGGGCGAAAGGTTTTCCAGACCTGGTACATTGCCAGCAACCTGTTGATGTCCCGAGGCCATTCCCTGCAAGACAAAATTTACGATGTCATTTTAAATAAGGGAAAAGACACCGTTTTCCCTTTCAAGGATTTCGATAAAACTCAATTTGAAAAAGCCATCACTGCGCACCCCAAAATCATATTGAAATATGACTGACAAGAGCACAGACAGTTTCCACGCACACCTTCAATCCGAACTGAAAGCGATTCAGGAGTCCGGCCTGCATAAGGATGAACGTGTACTGCTGTCTCCGCAGGGAGTCCATCTTTCCACTGCCACGGGAGGAACCGTTCTAAATTTTTGCGCCAACAATTATCTGGGTTTGGCCAACCACCCGGAAATTCTCGACTCTGCCCGCCACGCTCTGGAACAATATGGTTACGGCATGGCTTCGGTGCGATTCATTTGTGGAACTCAGGAAATCCACAAACAACTGGAGCAAAAGATTTCCGAGTTCCTGCAAACCGAAGACACCATCCTCTATTCCTCTTGCTTCGATGCCAACTGCGGGCTGTTTGAAACCCTGCTGACAGAAGAGGACGCTGTGATCAGCGATCGGCTGAACCATGCCAGCATCATTGACGGAGTACGCCTTTGCAAGGCAAACCGGTTTCGCTACAACCATGCCGACATGGATCATTTGGAAACCCAGTTAAAAAGGGCGCAAAAATACCGACACCGGATCATCGCCACCGATGGGGTTTTCAGCATGGACGGCGATGTCGCTCCGTTGGAAGAAATTTGCGATCTGGCAGACCGTTATGGTTCACAGGTTATGGTCGATGACTCCCATGCTACAGGATTTTTCGGCAACACCGGACGCGGCAGTGTTGAGTACCGACATGTCATGAAGCGCGTGGACATCATCACTTCAACCTTTGGCAAGGCATTGGGCGGAGCTTCAGGCGGATTCACCAGTGGACCGAAAGAGGTCGTCGACCTTTTGCGCCAGCGGTCACGCCCTTACCTGTTTTCCAACAGCTTGTCACCTGTCATCACCGCCACCACTCTTAAAGCCATTGATATCATTTCAAGTTCCCTGACATTAATAAATAAACTTCGCGACAACGTGAAGTACTTCCGCTCCGCAATTTCCGGGGCGGGATTCGATATCAGGACCGGCGACCACCCCATCATCCCGATCATGATCGGCGATGCGTCAGCGGCAAAAAATATGGCCGATCAGTTACTGGAAGAAGGCATCTACGTGATCGCCTTCAGTTATCCGGTCGTACCCAAAGATACCGCACGAATCCGCATCCAGATTTCCGCCGCCCACGAGACGGCCCACCTTGACCAGGCAGTATCTGCTTTCAAGAAAATCAAAACCAAAAATGCGGATCTTTGATACCCAACTTTCCATGAGCCTGTTATGCCCCGAAGGGAGTAGCAAGCGGGCAGGAGTGGGTGTATAATGATGATACCTATCCGTAAATTTTATCGAGCGTCGCCATGTCCAGGAACAGGCAAACCGTGTTGAGATGGATTTTTATCCCCTTCCTGTTTTTTTTATGGGCCAGTCCGGCATGGGGAGCGGTTTATAAATGGAAAGATGAAAACGGTCGTCTGCATTTTACCGATGACATCACCAACGTCCCCAAAAAATTCAGACCCCACTACACCAACAAAAAATCCAAACCAAGAAAGAAAACCGAAAAACCTAAAACCAGCCTGGGGGAAATTTTAAAAAAGAATAGTGCCGCACGGGACCAGCAAGGCACCAAACCAGGATACGGAAAAGCGCTTCCGGGAATGGGGCAAATGGAACAGGAAGAGTTCGCCAGAGAATTAGAACGCAGTATGGAGGAGCTCGCCGAAGAACTGGGCCGGGCATTCGAAGGTATGGGTCAGGAATACGAAAATTGAACGTGTAATCATCATGTCCAAAAACAGACAGTCCCTATTGAGGTGGATTTTTATCCCCTTCCTGCTTTTTTTATGGGCCGGTCCAGCATGGGCAGTGCTTTATAAATGGAAAGATGAAAACGGTCGCAAGCATTTCACCGATGACATCACCAAAGTACCCCTCGAACACAGACCCCACCACACCAACAAGAAACAGAAAATCAAAAAACCTGAAACCAGTCTAGGCAAAAATTTAAAAAAGGGAGGCACCTCGCTGGAACAGGGGATGGAGCAAGGCATGGAGCAAATGGCCGAAGAGCTGATCAGGGGGTTGAAACAAGGTATGGAGCAAATGGCCGAAGGGATGGGCGAAGGATTTGGAGAGTGGGTAGGGGTGATAGAAGCCAATGCACCCGATATAGGAGAAACCAGCTTCAACAGTAAAGAGGAAGAAATAGAGCACAAGTTACAGCAATTTTTAATCGGCACGTTTTTAATGTGCCAGTTCCAGTTCATCATGGAAAAGTCCGCGACCTGCTCGGACAAGGGAATGGAAATCGATGAAAAAAAATGGGGCGATTTCAAAGATTATGTGAGCGAAATTTCACCACGCCAAAATACCCGCACTAATTTATTGATCCGGGCATACCATAAAAACTCCGGTGAAGTCTGGCAAATCACCGAGGACGGCAAAAGCTCAGTAAAAAAAGCCCCCAAGGAAAATAAAAAGAAGAAAATATAACCTCGCTGGTAACTTGACGGGTAGTGGTGGTGGGCCGTCTCGGGATCGAACCGAGGGCCTACTGATTACGAATTACAAATTGGCGTTTTTAGGAAGCTGTTGAAAACAGGCTGGTTTCTCTTATCTGCTTTATTTTCAAGTATCTTGAAGGGTTCCGCAGGCTCCATCAATTCTATAAAATCCGTCTCGGTGGGAAATTTCTATCATAAATTTATCATAGCTGAAGAGGCCTTAAGGTTTAGGCTTACTATGACTTTGGCGTGAGAGGCCGGGATGCAAAATAACTTTACTACGGTAAGGTTTTCACAACTGGCTATATTATAAAGTTTTAAGCGGTTAGTCCTTCTTGGACAATCGCTTTTTTTATGGGAATTTTTGTAGACAAAGTGTAGCCAAGTTATACTACTGTGAGAACGCTTGAATGATATTCAAGAGGTCGGGAGTTCGACCTTCCCCAGCCCCACTTTGTATTGAAAGGGGTTAGCTCGAAAAGGTTGACCCCTTTTTTGTGGATTGTATGGTAAATGATTTGCTCGGCACTAAATCGTTTCCTCGTCATAATATTCCCCCCCCTATAAAAGTCTTAGCTTAGCATTTGGGCTACTTTTCTGGGGTCGGGTCATTTTAAGGCAGTCGCTTTGCGAACCAATTTTTTACAACAATTTGAGCATCCTCCAATACACAAGGCCCACTATTCCTCATCCGACCAACATTTGTGATCCATGGAGAAAACATATTATGGAATGACGGGGTGACGTTCAAGGTTTGCTAAAATCGAAAAACTATCCGCCATCAACAGCAACCCTATTTCGAGGCTGTCATGATTCCTGAGACGAGGCAAAATAAAAGCCCTCTCCCAAAAATAGGGAGGGGGCTTTTGCAATGTCATATTTCTACTCGATAAGGCTGTGCCCCTTATGGGCTAGGGAGCTTCAGCCGAAAACCAAACGTCATTCACTAAATTACCCGGATGACTGTCATAGCCCCCCAGTATCGCGATATTACCGGCATGCACAGCAGAAGCATGCCCGTACCTTCCTGACCAACCCGCCGCGACAACCTTCTGAGTCCAGTTGATTCCATCGACCGAAGACCAGACATCATTTTGAGAGCCAGCAGGAATGCGCCCTCCCATCAGCCAGATTTCACCCCCCAGCGCGACAGACGCATGACCATGCCGCCCTGCCCACGGAGCTGTGGCGAGTTCCTGAGTCCAGGTGACCCCATCCGCCGAAGACCAGACATCGTTTTTATGGCCACTGGCATACCCACCCATTACCCACATTTTACCATTATGCACCACAGAGGTATGAGCAAACCGCCCGGCCCACGGAGCTGTGGCGAGTTCCTGAGTCCAGGTGATCCCATCCGCCGAAGACCAGACATCGTTTTTATAGCCATTGGCATACCCGCCTATTACCCACATTTTACCGTTGTGCACCACAGCGGTATGATCATACCGCTCTGCCCACGGAGCCGTGGCGAGTTCCTGGGTCCAGGTGACCCCGTCCACCGAAGACCAGACATCGTTGGCAGAAGTAGTGTTACCGATTCTGCCTCCGAGGATCCAGATCTTACCATTATGCACAACAGAGGCGTGTTCCATTCGCGCTGCCCACGGAGCGGTAGAGAGTTCCTGAGTCCAGGTCGCTCCATCTACTGAAGACCAGATATCGTTTTTATAGGAGGGTGTTGAGCTCGTTCCAGCCAATCCGCCAAAAACCCACAGCTTACCAGCATGTGATACGGAAGCCGTTTTAAACCGTTCTGTCCACGGCGCAGAAGCCGTGGCCCGATGCCAGGCGGTACCAAGAGCAAGAGGATTTATCGTTACACTAAATTGTGAATTTCCAAGAATATTGCTCAGCTCCAACAAATGAGTTCCCGAGAGAACCGAGAATGGAACTTGCACAATCACCTGAAAAAACTGCGGTCCGAGTTCCGTAGAAGAAAGAACAGTAAGCGGCACCCCACCCAAAGTGACAACCGGGTTATCAACCCCAACTACCAGCCCAACACCATTAATATCTACCTTCCTCAATGTATCTTTTGCATAAGTAATCTGAACACCGTCAAGGTTATCACCGCCCCCTGCCACACCGGGAGGTCCTTGTGGCCCCACTGGGCCGAGCGCCCCCTGTGGTCCTTGCAGACCCGTCAACCCTATTGGCCCTTCAACTCCCTGAAGACCTGTCAAACCTTGAGGGCCTGCTGACCCCACTGGACCGGGCTCTCCTTGAAGTCCTTGCACACCCGCATCTCCCTTCAGTCCTTGAACACCTTCCAGCCCTCGAGGTCCTTGAGGCCCTACCGGACCGGGTTCTCCCTGTAGTCCTACACCTGTATCACCCTTCATCCCTTGAGACCCCGGTGGGCCTGGTACGAGTTGGATGGCATTGATCTGGTTTTGCAGGTCTGCAATTTGGTCTTGCAACTCACCCACCACAGCACGCAATCTTTTATTGCCTTTGAGTCGACGCTTATCGTCATCCTTATCTCTATCTTTATTTTTTTGCGCATACGCCACACCGGAAAAACCCAGGTCAACGCTGAACACATTGCCAGTGAGACCGAAAATGAAAAACAGCACCGTGAAAACGGTAACATAAGCAGTAAGGCGTTGCATAACGACTCTCCCCCAGACCTTAATTGATAAATTCACCAAACTCATACAAAACTACAGCGGTGTCATAAATACTAAATACCTCATCTAAATAAACGATGCCTACCTGAAAGTCAAAAGAATTAAAGTTAGATATATCAATATGTTGCCTGGCTCAAATATCGCACCCAGAAACCACACACAAAATCAGAAAAATAACAACTGTCCTACAATTGCCATACTGACTGAAATGCAGTGTCCACCTATTTATGGGGCTTTAATAAAAACACTGAAAAACCCCAGGTTATTCCTGAAAATACCAAAATTTTTTAACAGAGCAATCAAAAATCCAGTCCTCGTGACTGCACTTATTTTATAACAACAAATATCTGAAGCGAGATTTGGACTAGCCATATACCTGACCAAAAAATAACTACAGGAACCCTTTGACAACACGCAATAGCACAAGATATCACTAGAGCTTTCGCTCAGCCATATCGCTATTGACCAGAACCGCTAAGCGTCACAAGTTTGAAAAAGCAAAAACCTTGGTTCATTGTGTAAAGGGGTCAAGTCCTTTCTTGACTACAACTTAAATTCTAATTCCGCAATCGGATTCTAGCTGTTTTGCGAGGGAAATACCAGTACCCCTACGGGATATGAAATTTATGGGGAGGGCAGGCCGCGAGATCCTTCGACAGGCTCAGGATGACGGACAATAAAACAGGTAAATCAAAGGCTGGATTTACCCGTGCCGGGCATGAATTTATTGAAGTGGTTATCACAGCCGCGCTCTGCTCGCAAAGACGGCATCACTCCCCCCGGCGAGGTTGCCGGTTTTTCACTCCCTGCCCACGTGGTGGGCTGGAGCCAGCGGGCGGAATTGAACCGCCGACCTACTGATTACGAATTACAAATTGGCGTTTTTAGGAAGGTATTGAAAACAGGCTGGTTTCTCTTATCTGCTTTATTATCAGCAAGTTTTAAGCATTCCATAGATTCCACTAATTCCATGAATTCTGCCCTTTTTGAAAATTTCTATCATAATTTTATCATCGTTGCTTTCATTTTGAAGCAACGGTCTAACAGGACTCTTTATAAATTTGCCTGAGAATTGGGCCGTTGTTTTTCTTCCAGTCGAAACGTTTTCTGGCCATATAAACGATGTGGTCGGTCGGCGCCAGAATCATTTTATTTTCTGGATTGAGAATCGGCTTTTCTCCTCCTTTCCTTTGGAGGCCCAAAATCTCCACCGAGAGATCAAGTTGAATAATAGCAACTTTTAAACTTCCGAAACTGAACTCCTTATCATATCCCTCCCACGACCCTACTGACGATTGGCTGATATAAATTTGGTTGCCGCCAGAGTTTGTTGACAGTTCGCTATAAACTTTATATAGGCCGGGGTCTTCCAATTCCTGAACCAAGAGTCCCATTTGCAGGTCGGTGGTGCTGATGCCGCCATCAATACCGAAGGTGCTGAGGTTACCCAGTGTTTCTGCTCGACTGCAGGTCATGACTGTGGTGACTTGCGACCAGTTTTTTTCGATGAGACCGGCTGTCAGAGTGTTGGTATCATCCATGGCCGGGTCGGAGGCAGATGAGGTGAGAACGCATGCTTTGGCCTCGCTCGCGTTGGCGCGCTGCAATGTTTCCAAAGCTGAAGGTAGACCCATTATGAATGCGTCTATTTTTTTCGATAAAAAATGTGGGATCTCTTTATCCTGATTGGGTAAATGCGCGGCTACGAGTACACGGGGGATATCCTTAAAATCAGGGCTGTGATCCAGTTCTTTCATCAGTTCCGTAGTTTCCGCATAGGAAGGAACATTAACAATGATCAAGTGTCCGCTACCTGAATATTTGCCTTCGCCTTTCATTTTTTTCATTCTCCTTTGCATGGCCCGTTCCAAAATGACCCCGGTCAAAATCCCGAAGCAACCGATACCCAGCATCGAGGTCAAAACCGTGACCCACCGTCCTTGCGGGGTTGCCGCTGACACATCCCCGTATCCGATCGTGGTTAAAGTGATATAAGCGGTCCACAGGCCGTCTAAAAATGTCACATTCTTTTCATAGGTCGAAAGAACGGACGCAAAAACCAGGATCATTAATAAAAAGGTCAGGCTCAAACCGAAAAGCAGACGAATGTCTGGTTGCCTGAGTTTTCTCCAGATGCGTTTAAAAGAATAAAAATACATGCTTTTGGCTTCCGTCGACTATAAAGGTCTGATTATAGCGGTTTACTGTATAGAATAATAACTCTCTTCCTAAACAAACGTATGTATATTCTAGCAAAACTGATATCATGGGTTACTGTTTATAAAGTATAAACCTGAAGGACTATTAGTTTGATTTTTTTTAAATGAATCGGAACAACTCCACACTATCGCTTAAAGAAAAGTTTTCTCTTCTCCTTTTTCTGTCAATCGCTCTTTTTTTCCAGGGTTGTGGGGTCGGGCAGAATCCGGTAGAAAAAATCCAGAACGAACTGCAAGGCGAAAAGGAATACGCAATTATCCTTAATGATATGCGCGAGGAGGGCAACTTCTTTCCTTCTTACTACCACCAATACCGTGTCGATGTAGGAGAACAACAAACGATGCGCCCCTTCATCGAAGTCGATGAGTCTTATTATAAAAAAAATGGACCCTATCTCGGCATGGCTTTGGCCGCCAAAACGGTCGATGGTGCCATCACCAATACGCCTTTTCCAAACGGCTACCAATACGTTGGGAATTCTCAGTACGGTCGTTGGCGGGAAAACGATAGTGGTGGCAGTATGTGGGAGTTTTACGGTAAATACATGTTGATGTCGCAGGTGATGAACTGGGCCGGGTACGGGCTCAGCCGGAATCACTATGGCAACTACTCCTCTTCGCATAGCAGAGGCCAGCCTTATTACGGACCGAAACGGGAATACGGAACCACCGGAACGGTGACAAAGAAACAAAAACCCGATTTTTTTAAACGAAAAATGGCTAAAAAATCCCAGTCTCAAACCCGGTTCCAGAAAAAAGTTGGACAACGTATGGGGCGAAGCAAAAATACTTTTAGAAGCCGCGGATTCAGT
>Ga0209044_1000064_pt1 | contig 94533 bp, 69 predicted proteins | sample SaaInlV_130m_DNA_FD_184655 | JGI IMG/M metagenome (GOLD analysis project Ga0209044, IMG submission 184655) | Marine microbial communities from expanding oxygen minimum zones in the Saanich Inlet - SI037_S4LV_130m_DNA (SPAdes) (version 2) | ecosystem: Environmental > Aquatic > Marine > Intertidal... | reverse complement strand
CCATTATATATAAGAGTCCAGTATATCTTTACGGAAAAATAGCGAAAATCCTTTAATTATATGGATATAACCGGCTAGTCCCGAGGCAAACTAGCTCCCCCCTGAGAAGGGGGCTTGGGGGGGGGGTTGCTGTTCACTCTGGCCCCACGCCTAGTGGGGGATCATTTTGATGAGCTCAGTGATGGTTTTTTCAATGCCTTCGGCTACTTCCGAGATGCTCTTGCCCACCATATAGGCAGGAGTGGAGACGATGTTATTTTCCTTATCGAGAACGAAATCCCGAGCCGAACACTCCTGATGTTTGCTTCCCATCGCTTCAACCATGCTAATGCCATCCTTGTCGTTACCGATGGTCAGCGTGGGATTGACCGATTCCCCTTCATAAATTTTAGCCATCATGGCAGGGGCGATGCATAACGCCGCTTGCGGTTTCTGTTTGGCGATGAACTCTTTCACCAGCCGCATGACCTCCGGGTGGACCTTGCAGTCTTCCCCTTCTTCCGCAAAACTGGAGAGATTTTTGGCCGCACCGAATCCGCCGGGGAACACCAGCGCGTCAATATCATCCGCCTTGATCGCATTGATATCGCGGATCTCACCACGGGCGATGCGGGCCGACTCGACCAGCACATTGCGTTTTTCATCTGGCATTTCCTCACCGTTGTGATGATTGATCACATGCATCTGTTCCACATCCGGAGCCATGCACACCGCCTTGGCACCAGCCCGGTCAATCGCCAGTAACGTGATGACCGACTCATGAATCTCCGCACCGTCATAAACCCCACATCCCGAAAGCACCACACCAATCTTTTTCATTATTGCTCCCCCTCAAAAATAAAAACTGAGCTTAGTTTTGTATTGAAAATCCATTCTACCACCCACTCGGCGTGGGGCCAAAGTAAAACCCCCCTGCGCTATATTCCTCATTATCCCACGGGGCACGAGGACTAAGGTTAAATATCACGGCTGTCGCCATGCTCCTCGCAACGATGCACGGTGGGTACGGGTTTTATTTTGAGTTGCGAGTAATAGGCAATCTTCTATCTTTGCCGAAGGCTTTGGGGGTGATCTTTACTCCGGGTGGACCTTGGCGACGTTTGTATTCACTAAGGTCTACCAACCGGGCGATGCGCTGGATTTCGGATTTGGGCAGTCCGTTACCTTTAATTTCTTCTACTGACAAATCCTCTTCGATATAAGACAACAAAACAGGATCGAGCAAGTCATAAGGTGGTAAAGAATCGGTATCTTTTTGGTCGGGTCTCAGTTCCGCCGAGGGTTCTTTGGTGAGAACATTTTCAGGGATGATTTCCCGTTTTCGATTCAGCCAATGCGAGAGCTTATAAACCAGAACTTTGGGTACGTCCTTGATCACGGCGAAGCCGCCGGCCATATCGCCATAAAGCGTGCAATAACCCATACTGATTTCACTCTTATTGCCGGTGGTTAATACCATCCAGCCCTTTTTATTGGAAAGCGCCATCAACAGGTTACCGCGAATGCGGGCTTGCAGATTTTCTTCCGCCAGACCGGGCATCGTTCCTCTAAAGGCATCTTTCAGCGTGTACTCATAAGCCTTCATGGCCGACACAATAGGAAAAGTGAACGTTTCTATTTCCAGATTTTTCGCCAGTGCCAGCGCGTCATCGACACTGCCCTTTGAGGAATGGGGAGACGGCATCAATACCCCGACCACGTTGTGGGCCCTCAACGCCTCGACCGCTATCGCCGCTGTCAGGGAAGAATCAATCCCGCCACTCAAACCTAAAACCACTTTGGAAAATCCGTTTTTTTGAATGTAGTCGCGGGTGCCCAGCACCAGGGCCGAATAGACTTCCTCCTCTTCCGATTTTTTCCGGTAAGTGTGAGCAGGCAATGAGGGAAACTCTTTAACCTTCGACAACGAGGCGGGTGCCTTATAGCTTCTAATTCCCGAAGCCTTCGGCTTGTTTGCTTTTGCGGACAGAGTGATATCAGAAAAAATGATTTCCTCTTCAAACGCGTTTCCCTGGGTAATGATTTTTCCTTTCGCGTCAACAACGAGACTTTGCCCGTCAAACACCAGTTCATCCTGCCCACCGACCAGATTGACATAGGCGATGGGGCATTTATAAAATTTGGCCCGCTTGATAATCATTTGCCTGCGTGTCTTACCTTTGCCCTTATGGTAGGGAGAGGAAGAAATATTTAATAGCAGGTCCACTTTGGGGCACAGGGTTTTTCCGGGACCGGATTCTTCCCAGATGTCTTCGCAGATGGTCAATCCTATTTGCACCCCCTTCAGGGAAAACCGCACGAGTTCTTCCCCTTCTGTGAAATAGCGTTTCTCATCGAACACGCCATAATTGGGCAGAAGCATTTTTCTGTATGTGGCGATATGTTTGCCGTTACACATCAGGGCGGCGGAATTATAAAGATGCTTGCCTTTCTGCTCGGCGAATCCGATCACGGCTGTCAGGCCCTGTGTATAGGGAGCGCATTTTTTTAAAGTTTTTTTGCACTCCTCAAGAAAGCTTTTTTTGAACAACAAATCTTCCGGCGGGTAGCCTGTGAGCATCAGTTCCGGGAACAGCACGACATCGGCACCCATTTTACGCGCCTGGGCACAGGTCGATTTCACCATCTCGGCGTTGGCCTCGAATCCGCCTACCAGGCCATTGACCTGTGCCAGCGCAAGGCGAATTCCTGACGGGGACACTCCCTTCCGGGAGGGAGCCGACTTCGCAGTTTTTTTGGTGACTTTTCCCATAAAAATAAATATGCCGATGACAATTTGGGGTGCCTGTGGAGTATACTACATTCTAAAATAAACCCATTATTTTGCAACTTCAAGACCTGTTAGACGGTCTAACGTGAAAAATCATGAGCGACGCCGAATCGAATTCTGTTGAAGAAAGCATCAAGCACTCCATCCGCAAGAACGGGTTCCCGGAGAAGGTTGTCCGTCTGCCTTTCAAGCCTGTTTATGATGCCTGCAAAAAGCACGATACCTCGCTGACAGATGTGCTGGACAAACTTCAGGAGCAACAGGTTTTTGGCAAGATCGTTGGCAACCATGTTGAGTTCCGCTCGCGGGAAAAAATAGATTTCAAACCACCCAGTGCGGAATCCGTCGAAAAATCCGATGAGGAATTTTCCTGGATCAAGGGTGCCGCCAACAATCTGAAAGGCTTTCAGGACTCTGCCAAGGAAGCCATGGGAAACATGACACCCGAGCAACTGGCCGAAGCCCGCAAGATGATCGAAAATATGAGCGAGAAAGAAAAAATGGACATGCTGAAAATGTTCACCCAACGCTTCGACCCCAAAAAATAAAAATCACATGTTGATATTCGCTAAAGATATTGGTCAAAGAGACCACCGCCACGAATTGGAAGACAAGCTTCCGGAATTGAAACAGTATATGGAATACCAGCGCAAGCTGTTTCCCTACACGGTGGTGCGGGCTGGACTGGACCTGGCCTACAAGGAAATCGATGACATCATGAATTTTATCGACAACGATTACCGGCCTCCAGCAGACTCTTCGAGGCAGGAATACCCGTCTGATGTCGAGCAATGGTATAAAAACCGATTCCCCTGGACATCCGCATTCCTGAAAATGGAAGATATGCATTTCACGCTGGTTACGCTGGTTAAGGCGATGGACTCCTTTCGCACTCACGAATCGGCCAACGCCTATCACTGGCCCGTACTCTACGACTCCGCCCACAATATCATCCAGGTCTATAACAGCTTGATTCGGGACGACCCCGGTAACTCCCGGGATATTCATTTGAGCAACGCGGTTGAAGTGAACTTTGATGACTTCATTAACAATTACTGGTTCGATCTGGATTTCATGGTTTTCTCTCAGGCCGATTACCCTCATGCCCGCCATCAGGAAAGAAAAAATTTATTGGAGGAAGAGATTAAGGACATCATAGCGGAAGGGGTGGAACCTCTGGTCGCGCTGGAAAAACTGGAGCCTCCGTTTAAACTCGATGATGCCACTCTCAAACTGCTCAGACGCGACTCGGTTGAAACCCGGTTCCTCGAATTAAAAAGCAGTCCTGAAACCGGTAACCAGTTTGACGGAATATATAAAGAGTATGTGGAGGACCCGCAATACGGCAGGCTGAGTATCATCGATGCGGAATATTTAACAAACCACCCACTAGCCGCGCCAGCGTGACGCTGGACTCAACAGGCTCCACGCCTTCGGCGGTCGCTTAGCACCACCACCTCTTTGCCACCACGGCTAGTGGCCCTCTGGCGAGGGAAGCAGAGAGCAAGACTTCATTAAGCCGAGATAACTTTTGCCAGCCTGACAATGCTATTGCCAGTAGAGTCCAGCGTCACGCTGGTTAACGAACAAAGTCAAGATAGCCCGATTCACTCCTCTGGATGCGGCGCGGTTTTTTCAGAGTAAGAGCGGCGGTTTCATCCACCTTTTTCTTGTTCAGTTTTTTCCTTTTAGCCGATCTCTGCCGGGAACGGGATTTTTTCTCCGGGTTTTTCTTTTGCGCCACTTCCAGGCTGGTATTGCTTGGGCCACCCCAGAAAGACTGAGTCACTTCCATTCCATCAAATTTTCCAGAGCTTCCTTCCGCCAGCTCAACCAGCGCAAAACTCTCACTGAAGACATCCATGGTAAAGGGCCCATTGGGGGACCCGGCAACAAGGTCTACCGGTGTCTTGCCCTGAAAGTCGGGAGCCTTAATTTCAAAGGTATCGAAAGTAAGCTGTTGTGTGGTACCAAAGGCAAGCTCGCCCAGGGTTTTTCCGGTTCCTCCTATGACCAGATCCTTGACATCACGGCGGATGAACTTGGTGGTTCCCTTGGGAGTGCCGCTAAAAGTAATCTCCGCGTTGCCGGATCCGGAAATAGAACCCTGGTAAGAAACTATAATATCGCCCGACCCGGCCTGGGCAATTTTAGAAATTTCGATACCGTCAAATTCAAAGATATTGATATCGCCCGATGTGGTGTTGTCGATATCCACAGAGCTGACTTTTGTCTCCATGGCATTATCTTCTGTCCCAAATCCGGTCACCGTATCCACCACCAGCCTGCCGCTTTCCGCAATAATATCAAGAACCGAATCGGACGCACTCCCAACAATTATCGTGGTATTACTGAAAGACGCATTGGCGTCTCCATCAAACACCCCGCCGCTGGTTGAAGTCAGTGTCACAGCGGTGTCTGAAGAACTTGTGGTCTCAAGCAGGCCGAGAGTGATGTCTTCATCGGCGGACAGGGCCAAGGTTCCAGACCCTGCGTCAAACACCGTTCCATCTACCATGGTCAGAGCTCCACCCGATCCGTTATTGTCAGAATCGTTGTCGGCGGTAAGTGTGATATTTCCGGTTGTGGTGGTCAAGTCGCCAGCGGCAGTAAAAATAATGTCATCGTCCGCAAGCAGACTGATAGAACCACCAGCCGACCCGGCACCCGTCACGTTCAACGAATTATCTCCGCCCACCGTTACCGCAAGGTCTCCACCAACGGTGGAGGTAGAAAGAGTCACCGCGTTATTGTTGGTCAACGTGGCGTTGCCAGAGGTTCCCAAAGTATTCAAGCTCACTGCGCCCGTGAATGCGTTCGATGTATTGTCCAGAGTGATCGCTTGATTGTCCACGTCAGTGGTAAAGCTGGATGTTCCCGCTATCGTCAAAGTCCCCGTATCCGTAATCGTTCCCCCTGAAGTGACGCTCAAATTTCCGGTCGTCGTTACATCCACTCCAAAGTCCACCGCTCCCCCGGCATCCAGGGTCAAGCCACTGAACGAAGATGCGGTGGATGAAAAGGTCATCGAGGAGCCGGAGTTCAAAGTGAGTGCTCCAAAGCTGGTCGAGGAAACTCCTGCAACAGTAATCGCTCCATTCGATGTATTACCAATGGTGAGACTGCCGGAAGTGATCTGGCCCAGTTCACTATTTGTCATGGAAAAAGTTCCTGTACCCGCACCCAAACCAATGGTTGCTCCAGATTGAGCAGTTAAGAGAGTTGTGCCCGCAGTCCCTGAAGTGATCGAGCTACCCGAACCAAATGCTATGTCGTTGGATGTAAGCGATAGAGCATTATTTGTAGTAGACAATGTTTTGCTTGCCGCCAAAGTGAAATCACCAGTGCCGTCATCATCCGAATCCGAATCAAAACTGGTTGTTCCGTTGGTAGTCAGGTTCGAAGAAAGTGTGACTCCATTTTCCGCATTCACTGTCAGGCCTTGGAAGGTAGAGTCCGAGTTTTCAAAAGTCACCGAAGACCCAGAAGCCGTCGCGTTTAATGTCACGTTTGCTATGGAAGTTGTTACGCCCTCAACGGTAATATTTCCATTCGACCCATCACCGATGATGAGACTGCCGGCGGTGATATTTCCCAGCCCCGAAGAAGTCAGGCTTACCCCGCAGGTCCCTCCACAACTGGATGCGCCAAGGCCAATCGTAGCTCCCGATAAAGAAGCCAGAATAGTGGTGCTCGCGGTTCCACTGCTCAGGGTGCTGTTGAGGGCCATGCCCCCTACCGTAAGGGAAATAGCATTGTTCCCCGCACTCAATGCGGAGGCAATGGTGAAGGTTCCCGACCCGTCATTATCCGTATCGGAATCGAAAGTTGTGGTACCCGCCGATGTAAAACTATCGTTGATGGTGATGCCAGTGGTCGCGTTGAGAGTCACTGCCCCCGCCGCCGATATACCGCCGGTGGTCGCGTTCAACGTGATAGAACCCGCAGATGCCGTGAGCGTTGCCCCCGAAGCCAGGGAAATACTATCATCCGAGTCCGCCGAATTGTTGGAGTCGCCTTCCAGGGTCAAGTTTCCTGCCGCTGAGAGGGTACTGCTATCGATGGCCAATCCTTTTGCGCCGGATAATGTCAGGGCCCCTTGCCCGGTTATTGTTCCGCCGCTTTGGCCTACGGTCAATTTTCCGGAAGAACTCAAGCTGGAACTTGCCGCAAAGGTGATGGCCCCGTTCACCAGATTGAGATCACCGGTACCCGTTATATTTGCCAGTTCAGTGCTGGTGAGGTTCATGCCGAATCCGGAACTGAAGCCGATTCCCAAAGAACCGCTGTCGGCAACATTGATGGTAGTCGAGCCGGTACCGCTATTAATCGTTCCAGTCAGGACCAGGTCATCGGCGGTCACCGTCAGCGCATTGTTGGTGGTCGATAAGGAGCCAGACGAAATGGTGAAATCACCCGAACCGTTGTTGTCGAGATCCGCATCCATAACCGTCGCACCATTGGTAGTGACGTTGGTTGCCAGAGTGATTCCCGAGTTAGCGTTGAATGTTGCGGCTCCGGCTGTGGTCATCGTATTGCTGACCGTGATACTGCCATTCGAGGAAAGCGTTAACGCTCCGTTTGCGGTGATCGAACCTGTCGAGGCACCCAGAGTAATGCTTCCTGCCGATGAGGTAATGGTTGTGCCGCTGGCAAGAGTGAGCGCACTTCCACCTTCCAGGCTAACACTTCCCGAGCCCGTTAGCGTGCTGTTACTGAGTGTCAAACCACTGCTAGCAGTCATAGCCACCGACCCGGATGAAGTCACGGCGCTACCAACGCTTATTGTGGAACCTGTTGAAGTAAGAGCCAGGTTTCCTGAAGAAGAAATACTACTGGAGCTGAGCGTCAAGGCACCTGCCGAGCTCAAAGTGACACTTCCTAATGACAATGCTGATGAATTTGCATTGATATTCAAACTACCCGAGGAGGTGGAGACACTACTATTCAAAGTAATGCCGGAATTTGCAGTCAATGCAACAGCTCCGGCCCCGGTCATAGCTCCGGTCATAGTGAGGCCGGAGGTCGCGGACAAGGTCAAAGCGCCTGCGGCAGTCATTCCGCCATTGGTGGCACTCAGGGAAATATTCCCTGCGCTGGTCAAGGTGATCCCGCTGGCAAATATAATGTAATCGTTACCCGACAGAGTATCTACGGCATTATCGGAGTCCCCGTCCAGAGTCAGGGCTCCGGTAGTGGTTGTCAAATTGGCGTTGACCTCTACGCCGTCCACCGCGCTGGCGTCCAACGTTGAAAACGAAGAGGCCGAACCTTCAAAAATAATCGCACCTTTTGAACCGGAGAGATGCGCGTCCACATTGAGCTCCACCCCATTTGAGAAGGTGGACGTAGTCTGAGTAATGCCATCAACATAGATATCCCCGTTGGTCGAACCGCCGATGATGAGTTTATTGCCCGACATATTGCCGAGTTCCGTGGTGTTGATACTCAAGTCACAGGACCCGGTACACGAGGTACCGCCAATCCCTATTTTTCCACTGTCAGCATGAGTGATACTGATATTTCCCGCACCACTGCTCAGAGTTCCGGATAATGAAAAGTCATCACCGGTCAGCGAAATGTTTCCGCCATTTGAGGTCAGGCTTCCTATAGTCAAGTCCCCCGTAGCGCTGAAGGTAATGTCTCCGCCGTTAGTGGATATGGTATCCGTACTGCTGGCGAAACTGATGGTTCCGGCTGTTACCGTAAAGGTGACTGAGTTGCCACTGCCTTGTTGCAGGTTGAGCAGGTTATCGCTGAGGTCGCTCAACAAAATACTGCTTGTGGCAAGGAGAGTGATATTGGTGGTCGAAGAAACCGCTTCAAGAGTATCTTCATAAATTGTGGTGAAGGTCGAAGCACCACTGGCGGTGGTTGTACCCGACCCATCCGCGATAGTAATCGTGTCCGGATCAAGAAGAAGGGTACCGGTTTTTCCATTGGCCGCTGTGGTGTCCACTGATCCATCAAAATATAATTCTTCTTTTCCGGAAACCTCTACCAAGCCGCCATCGCCAAAATATTTTCCGCCCCGACCTCTGACGATACCAAAAAATCGCATTCGCCGATCAGCCCAGAAAATCACCTTACCGCCATTACCGCTTGTCACCGCATCGGCAAAAGTCTGAGTATCCGGTCCGATATAGGAATCGGTCGCAGTGAAAACCGAACCCTGGCCTTGATAGTCGCCACCAAAGAGAAGCGTTCCTCCACCCAGGTCACCCGAGACATCGATGAGGCCATTGCCCTCAAACCTCAGCATTTCGCCAAGGACATGAACGGTACCTCCCGTTTCGTCCTGACCGTAGCCCGATGCATCCAATGTGCCGGTTACACTGACTTCGCCAGCGGCCCCGCCCATGAGGATGATCTGTCCGTTTTTTTCAACCACCGAACGCGCCTGAATGATGCCATCCATATTGATCACCCGGTCAACAATATTCTGTGCGGCATTGACATCCAAACGAACCACTCCACCATCAGCAAAGATGCTTCCGCTGTTGGAGACCAGCGAAGTCAACACCTGCCCACCCCCTCCGGTTACCTGTCCCATCACCTGACTATCCACTCCCAGGTTGATGAGCTGGTCACCATACAAATCTACGGTAAAAGTTTTTCCAGAAGCCAGGCTCACTTTGCCCAAACGCGCGGTGATGACCCCCATGTTCTGCACACCGGGAGCAACCAGGGCAACCAGTCCACCTTGGGCCGCTGTAATACTGCCATGATTGACCACTGTTGAAGTCAGGCTGGAAGGAGTGCTGAAGTTATAGTTGCTGCTCATAAAATTCGTATTGGAAATATCACTAGTGGTCGCAATCAAACCATGCACATCCACCTGCGCACTATTACCAAAAAGAACTCCATTGGGATTGATCAGCCAGAGATCGCCGTTGGAGGTTAGCCTGCCAAAAATATTTGAAGGGTCATTTCCGGTTACCCGGTTGAGCGTCACCCCACCCTGAGATAGCTGGAAGTCAACCTGTTCGGTGCTCCCAATACCAAAGGCCTGCCAATCGATGATGGCCTTGTCCGTCGTTTGGTAAATGGTCATCAACTGAGAAGAAGTCGAGTCAATGGTGGCCGACCCAGCCTGGACCGTCCCGCCAGTGGGGAGGGCATAAACCATGGAAGGGAAAATACCAATCAGGTAGGTTAAAAATGAAACCAGAAAGATGGCGGCATCACTCGGCCTCCGGGCCATGCCCGGTGAGCGTGATATTTTTCCTAAGCTCTCGTGCCCCGAAGGGGTAAACGGGCTCCAAGCCTTCGGCTGTCGCTTCGGCGTTACACTGCCACCAGCGGCTACGCCAGCCTGCGGAGGCTTTCCGCCGGGGAATGCTTTCTGATTCATTTTAAAAACGTTCATGAAAAATTCCTAAAACCTTGCTGATAGACTGAAAAAGAATCGTCCTTCTTTGTCACCCTTCGCCGATACTTCCTGATTCAGTGGTTTGTCCCATTCCAAATATCCAGAGATCGTATCTGTCACGTTAAACCGGGCACCGACCCCCAGCGAGTTAAGATCCTGAACGGTGGAACCTGTGGAAGTGGGAATACGATTCCAAACCGCTCCGTAATCGAAAAAAGTATAAGCCTGCACATCCCTGAGGTATTTTTGTTTCGGCTGAAAAGCTTTTTGAAGCTCCAGCTTAAAAGCCACGCCCTGGTCTCCGGTAATTTCAGAAGAGTCATAAGCCCGGCCAAACTGCGCGCCGCCCACACCAAATTCCTCGGAAGACAAAAGTTTTTCAAAAGAATACTGCCAGGAAAACGCTCCCAACAACATCCAGGAAGGTGCCAATTGTTGAAGCCTGAGTACCTGCCCGGAAAGCTTGGTAAAGTCACTGTGGCCTGTTTCACGGGTCAGGTTTTCCGATCCCGTTTCCGTGGAGTTGAGAATGTCAAAACCCTTGCTCAAATTGAAACTCATCAGGTTCACCCCTCGATACTCATCTACAAAATCGTAAGACAAGCCCAAATTAACGATACGAAGGCGGTCTTCTGAATCCAATGTCCCCAGAATATCCGTGGTCGAGTTTCGGTGCGTGAAGCCCAGAGTTCCAGTCAGGTTCTCAGCCCTGGATCGAATAAACGGGTGTGTAATTTTAAGAGCGAAGGTTTTACTTTCCCCCACTACCTCAAACTCTTCGAGAACATCGCCGGGCTTGGAGTCACTGACCGATGCAGAAAAAAACAGTTTGCTACCTTCAGAAGATATAGGTTGTTCATAGAAACCGCTGAAGAACTGCAATTCATCCGTGTTACTGGTGACCACAGTCTGCAAGCCAATGCGCTCATAGTTTTTAAAAACCGCATTGCCGGATAGCCCTGCATTTATCTGGATAGGCCCGTTAAATTCAGTGCCCCGGTTATCCAAACCCACGCTTCCTTCATAGGCTTTATTGCTAAGAATCAGTGTCATGTTGGTGGCCCCCGGTTTATCTTTGGAGGGCGTGAGAACCGACTTAACTGAAACTCCCGGCAAATCGTCCACCAAAAGCAGGTATCTCTCAAGATCCTTGGCTTTCAGAGGTCGGGATCTTAAAATTCCTCTTCGATATTCACTGAGAAGCTTTCTCGGGCCGCGCACCTGACCCTGAATGGCAACCCGATCCACAAAACCCTCAATCACATTAATTCGAACCACACCGGCTTCGATTTTCTGAGGAGGCACCACCGCTTTGGAAAGGATATACCCATCGTTGCGGTACATATTGGTGATTTGCTGGGCAATGGTATAGACCTGTTCGAGATTAATCCTCCGGTGCAGATACTTTCTGAACAACCGTGAAAATCTTCGTTTGCCATAAACCGTCGAGCCTTTGATGACCATTCTCTGGAGAAGAAAATTCACCTTCCTCATCGCCGCCGGAAAAACAGGCTTCAGGCTGTCCGGTTTTACCGGCACCCTTTGCGATTGCGGAAACTCCTGTTTTTTGAACCTCTCCTCAAACCGATGGGGAGCGGCTTGCTTGTAGGTTTGGTCTCGTCCTTGAGGGGTAATTTGAGCGTAGGATAATAGTGCCATAGAACTCCACCAAAGGCAGGCAAAAACCCCTATCAGCATTATTTTGCTGTAAATTCGATTATTTGCCGTGTCCCAGTCCATTCACCTTGCCTTATTCTTAACGGTTTTTGGGGCCTAAAGTTAAGCCTTTTCCACACTGTCTCAAAACCCTTGAAATACCGAAAACAAAGGAGTTATGCAATCTTTGCCGGCAGACAAACCCGCCCGTTCCACCGCCAAATAACCTGAGGTTAGCTCCCAAATATCAAGGTGTTTTACCTCCCACCCAAGATCAGGAACCTCTATGCAAAAAACCCTTTGTTTTCAAAAAACTATTAAAAAAACCCGTTTTTATTCGCTCCCAAAATTGGGCATAGTTATTCACCAAATAGAAGAGCAAGGAATATGCCAAAAGGAGAGGCCAGCATAAAAGCGCATAATATGTTTAAAAATAAATAGTTATAGTGATTTTTTTGCGGGGCTTTGTGACGAGAAATTGAACTTTAAGGGTAAAAAATTCACCCTTCCGTCAATTAATTGTTTTCTCTAGTAATTTGCTGGATATCAGGAGGAGACATCGAACCGGACAAAAGGGGCAGAAATTTTTAAAATCCGCAGTTGATATGTTTACAAATAGCCATTTAAGGCCTATGATAGATAACAAAAAAAACGGAATAGTAGTATGAACCAGTCTTCAAGAGCGTAAATCATGACGGGTAAGGAACCTATGATAACTTTGAATATGTGTGACTTTTGCTCGCACGAGAGGTCTGATTGTGGTGCTCAGCCCATTCTGGTAGATTCGCTGAGCCTTGATAACCTGAGCTCTGATCAAAAGCGTTCCGTGGTGGCCTGTGATAAATATATTAGCCCCGTGGATGTGCTCAAAGAAAGATTCCACGACCCCAGCCTGTAGGAATAACCCCTGTTTTCAAACACACCCGGTTTTAAATCCCCACTACCCTATTTGAAGAGTTTATTTGGCTAATCAGAACAGGTCGTTCTCAATCTTTACAGGGTTGTGACAATGGCTTGACAAACATGTGATGGTCATAATTTACACTGCCCCCAATACAAGCACTTCTGGAAGGGGGAAAATATGTCTTGGGAAAGAGATAAGAAAAAAAAATTAGCGGAGTATCTTTGGACAGAAATTAATAAGGCGATCCTGAAATCTCCTGATGTCCAAATTTCCATAAAAAAACTACAGAAATTAGAACTCCTTGATTATGTTTCAGAATACAATCTGGTGCTGGAAGTGGACAAGTTGATAGAAAGCATTTTGAAAAAAAATGTCCAAAAGGAAATTAAAGCTGACTCAATCCTCGAAGAACTACATATTCATGCCGAACCAGAAAATGACCAGGAAGAAAAAGAAACACCTGATCTTCCCTCTTCTCCTGAACCCGCGCAGTGGGTTGATGGCAAAGCCTTGTCAGAAAATGAAGTCCGCTTTGAAGAATATTTTAACCAACAGTTCGACGAGAAACACTGGATGAAAAAGGCCAAAATCCGCTTCGACAACTAGCCCCCCTTAGTACCCCTTGCATAAAGGCAAAGGATATAATTGTGGTATGCAGGATATCTCTCCCTTTATGCCTCGTAATATTTTTTCGAGACAGAGCCTTGTTGCCAGATGGCGGCGAGTCGGTGTTTAGTATTGAATTACCAGAAAGGCACAGCAAATGATTAAAGCAGTTACAGACCCTAAAGATAAAGTTTCGGTATTGGTAGTAGAGGATGATGCCGATGATTACGATTTTTTAAAAGCTATCTTGAAAAATTGTAGTGAAAAAACTTCAATACAGTGGGTGCAGGATGGCGAGCAGGCAGTAGACTATTTGTTCCACAAGGGAGAATATCAGGATGAAACCCGATATCCTGTGCCAGACTTGGTTTTTCTGGATATCAGGCTTCCCAAGAAAAACGGGTTGGAGGTGGCGAAAATTATCAAGGAGGACCCTCGTTTGAAAAGACTTCCTACCATCATGTTGACCACCTCTTCCTCTTCCGCTGATGTTCAAAATGCTTATGAAAATGGCGCCAACAGCTATTTGAAAAAACCAGGAGGCCCCCAGGAAATGGAACAATTTAAAAAAGCCATTGGTCTTTTCTGGTCCTCGGTCGTTCTTTACCCCTAGCCCGCATATTGCTGAAAAACTCCCAAAACCGTTCCCCAAAAAATCAAAATCCAGCAAAAACCTTTTAGTGTGCAATCGTTTTTTCTGGCAAGAAACCGTTTTTCTCAACCCAACAAACCATTGCCAGTTGGGTCCAGCATCATGCTGGCGGTGGCTCACCGGTGGCCCCTATGTTACAATCTGTCGGCTACGAAAAAACCTTTGAAACCCACTCACCCTTTCGAGCACCCAGTTTCACATGAAACCTAAAACGATCCCAATGCAACCCATTGTGCCCGACCGCTTGCAGGGTACCGATGGGATTCGCCGGGAAATCAGATCGGCAAAAGACTCAGAATGCAGAGGGTCGACTCCACTACAAGTTTTTCTTGCAAAGGGCTGGATCACCGAAGAGTTTATGGAGCTTTACGTCTATTGCTACGTCAAAAATCAATCGTCCGCACACAAAAAAAGAACCTTCGTCATCGGCTGGGACCCCAGAGATCCTTCCGGCACCTTTACGGAAGCGGTAGTTCGGGGTGTCCGCAAAGCGGGGGGTGAGGCCAGGGTTCTGGGTGTAGTGCCGACTCCCCTGGTGCCGCTATTTATGCTACATAATGGCGACGATGGTGGCATCATGGTCACCGCATCCCACAACCCTAAGGATCAAAACGGAATAAAACTTTTCCTGCCTTTTCATGGCATGAAGCCGTTACCTTCTGACGATATCGACCTGACCCAAAGCCTGCTCAAACAAAACGCCATTAAAAAACTTCCCCTGAAAGGAGGAAGAACCGATTGCCGACAAAAAGCGTTGGCACTGTTTCAGCATTTTTCCCTGCGGCCTGAAAACTCCTGGATCAATTCTCCCGACACTTTAAAAGCCCTCATTCTGGTTGTTGACCCCGCTTTCGGGGCGTTCACAGGAATCGCCGCGCAAATTTTTAAGGACGCCGGAGTCGGCAAAGTAGTCGAAGTCAACGCAGGAAAAAATGGCGCGGTAAACCTGCGCTCTGGAGTCGCTGACCTGGAAGGGTGCCCCCGCATCACCGCAGACATGATCCTGCAACCCGCCGGACCTTTCCGCTTCCACAAAGCCATCGTCAAACTTTTTCAGTTGGGCCGGGCAAACCAGAAATCCGCAGAGTGCGGAAAAAAAAGAATTGCCGGAGCCATTTTCGATGCCGATGGCGATCGTTTCTTCCGCCTGGAATACGATCCGTTTCAAGATACCCTGTGGGTCTTAAGCGGAGACGAGACAGCCATCCTGCAGGCACGACATTTGGTATCCCGCTTTCCCCAAAAATACGGCGGATCGCTTTATATCAATACTGTGGAAAGCGACCTCAACGCCTCTGCCTCTGCCGAGTTAATGGGGCTGACCCCTCTGCTCACAGCTGTTGGTGATAAATGGATCCTGCTTAAAATCCGCCTCGCGCTGTTGCAACAAAAACTATCGATGCTCACAACGCAGAAAAAACTTAAAAATAAAATCGCATCGCTACAAAAAAAAGGCGTGACACGAGTGGCGGACCTTAAAAATCTCGAAGCATCTATTCTAGAGAATCCGGCCGCAACAAAAAATAATTCCCATGTTCTGGCGGTAGGCAGTGAGGAAACGGGGCACAACATCACCACCGGCTATTTAACTCTGCCCGACAAAAAAGAAGTACAAATATACTCCGGCAATGGATTAAAAAGTGCTCTCAATACCTTTGCCGCCACCGAGCATCTGGCCGCAACCCTGTCGCCTAAAAGGTATATCCAGTCTGTTCGCCAGCCCTTTTTACCCGGATTCAAATCCACTCTTTACACGTATTATATTCGCCAGGAACTATTCTGCCGGGATTCTCAAGTATGGAAAAAAGTTAAGCGGCTACTATTTCAAACCGCGAAGCAAAGCGGGTACTCCACCCGAACGCGAAACTTCCCTGACGACCCGGATATGTTGTATATTTCCCTATCAGGGGGGGAAGCCGGTATCTTTGTAAGAAATTCCGGCACCGAAAACAAAATCAGCGTTAACCTGCGTGGAAGAAAATCGGACGCCGGGAAACTGAAAAAAATCGGGCTGGAGGCTATTAAACTTTTGACCTCTCTGCTCAAAGACCGTGACAACTCTTTTTATAAAGTAGAACTGGATGCTCTCAGCCAAATCGCTGCGAGGCCAGTCACCGATGAAGAGCTGGAAATAAAAAACCAGTACAAATCCAGGCTGATTAACGAAATGAAAAAGCAGAACCTTATTCAATTGAGTCGCGAGGGAAACAGCCTGACCCCTCTCGGCAAATGGTACATCAACCACTAACCGCCAGCGTGACGCTGGACCCAACTGGCAATAGCGTTCGCTGGCGAGCAAAGAGTCCCCTCGGCTTGACGGGTCTTTGCTATCTGCCACCGGCGGTTCGCCGGCGGAGGTACTCCGTATGAAAGATTTAAATCTATTTTTTTCAGACCTGAGCGAACCGGATATTTTTGCCGATTGTGAACACGTATGGGACCCGTTAAAAACACTGGAATCCCGGGTGAAGCAGTTGATACGCAAAAAAGTCTCTGGCGGGTCTTATGCCTCCCATTTGGCCGGGATAAGGACCACTCTGGATTCCGCCAGTTACCACCGAGGCGAACAGGGATTTTACGTCGAGGACTGGGTCGATCTGGCAGAACCGATTTACTTGAAGGAACTGGATATCTTCATTGGCAAAGGAACGCAATTGGAGCCTTCGGCCATAATAAAGGGTCCTGCCATGATTGGAGAGGACTGCGATATCCGGCAGGGAGCCTATATCCGCGGGAACGCCCTGATCGGAAACCACAGCGTGATCGGCCATGCCACCGAATTGAAAAACAGCATTCTCATGGATCATACCGAAGCGGGCCATTTCAATTATATCGGTGACAGCATTATAGGGAGCCATGTCAACCTGGGAGCAGGGTCGAAGCTGGCAAACCTGCAACTGAGAAGTGCCGATGAAAAACGTAAGGGCTATATCAACCCTATCCATATCCCTCTCGACTCCGAAGTTCTGGATACCGGAATGGAAAAACTGGGTGCGGTAATCGGCGATAATGTTGAACTGGGTTGTAATGCCATCGTCTGCCCCGGTACGCTGATCGGAAAAGATGTCTGGGTCTACCCCGGCCTGACCATCCCCAAAGGCTACTACCCTGCCGGAACCCTGCTCGTCCCGAAAGATCGCAAACCCCGGTCCATACGAAAATAATGGCACACGACGAATCCCAAAACGAAAACCAGCTCGATGCATTTTTCGAAATGTTCGATGCAGTCGAAGATGATATTGCCGAACTGGTTTCTGATGAAAATGAAGAGCCTCGCCAAATCGGTGGGTACGAGTGCCTGTTCATCGCCTTCAGCAATCTGCGTCTTTATTGTGAAAATTCCAGCATCGATTTAAAGCAGATAGAAGATCAGTACAAGGCGCTCAAAGAATCACAAGTTAACGAAGAGTCTGGCGCATTTGCTGTTCATAAAGATTTGGATGAGAACAACGAGGTCGTCAATTTCTGTAAGATCCTGGAACAAATTGAAGGCAGTTTTTCCGCTTTGGAAAAACGATGTGAAAAAAGTGGGGAAGTTTTTGATGCCTGGGCTTGTGTCCTCCTTATGTATTCCTATCTCAAAAATTATTGCGTAAGAGGAGAAGTCGATTTTGAAAATCTTCAGGAAGAAATTTCACAGCTCCATGAGGAAATGAAAAAGAAGGATGAAAATCCTTGAGAGGCCAGATATTTGCGGAATCCTTTTCTATTAAATGATATATTGACTAGACAGGTTGTCTGCAGGCTCATACCCCTTTGAAACAGCCAAAGAACCAGGGTCAGAAACTATCGTATAAACCCTTGAAATATAATGCGGATGTGGCGGAATTGGCAGACGCGCATGATTTAGGATCATGTTCCTTACGGAGTGGAGGTTCAAGTCCTCTCATCCGCACCACTACCCGTGGAGGGGGAAAACCTCCCTTACGGGAGTAGCAAACAGCAAGGGCTGATTGGGCCGAGAGACCGATTGCCCGCAAAATAAAGATATTGCAAGTTACCAGCGGAGGTTCTCCGCAACGGGAGTAGCAAACAGCAAGGGCTAATTGGGCCCAGCACCACGCTGGCCGCCAATCTTTAAACATTTGGAAAGTTATGAAAATAGACATCGAAGACGTTGATTCCTGTAACAAAAAAATCAAGTTCGAAATTCCTCATCAGGAATACGACAAAAAAGTAAAAGCGTATTATCAGAAGCTCGGGCGAGAGGTCAAAGTTCCCGGATTCCGCAAGGGAAAAGTACCCATCGCCCTGCTGGAAAAACAGTTTGGACCGGATGTTAAAAAAGAAGTCCTGAGCAACCTGATCAGCGAAGAACTCAATAACGCCATTGTAGAAAAAGACCTGAGAGCGGTGGGCCAGCCCCATCTTTTGGAGGTCAATGCCGAAGAAGGAACGGATATCTCTGTTTCCGCATCGGTCGAGGTACTCCCAACTGTAGAACTGCAAGACTACTCTGGTATTGAACTGAAAATAACAACCCCGCGTGTCACCGATGAAGAAGTCGATCAGACCATTGAAGCATTGCGCCAGCGTAAGGCGGAGAATGTCCAGGTGACCGGTCGCCCTTCCCAGGATAAGGATTTACTCAAAATAGATTTTACCAGCAAGCTCGGCGACCAACCCTTTGAAGGCGGGTCTGCGCAAGACCAGATCATCCAGGCAGGGGGAGGACAATTGATTGAAGGACTGGACAAGGGCATGATCGGCATGGAAATCGGCGAAACCCGGGACATTCAGGTACAGGTTCCCGAAGATTACCACAACAAGGAAATCGCCGGAAAAGATGTGGATTTCCAAATTGTGCTGAAAGGCATTCAGGAGCAAAAACTGCCGGAGCTGGACGATGAGTTTGCCCGCAATGTGGAGGACAAAGATTATGCCAGCCTGGATGATATGAAACAGCGCGTCCGCTCTGAGCTGGAAGACTTTGAGCACAAGGAAGCCAAGAAAGCAGTGAAAAAGGAATTAGCGGAAAAAATCACCGAGCAGAATCAGCTGGATATTCCGGAAGGACTTTTGAAAGACCAGGTCAAGTTCATGGCCGAGCAGGCCAGAAAAAAGGAAGCTAAGGAAGATCACCAACATCAAGGCCATGATCATGACCATGATCACGACCATGGTGTCGAGGTGACTCCCGAACTGCTCACGCAGTATCGCGAACCGGCCATGAAAGCCCTGCAGGAAGAACTGGTTCTCGACCAATTGGCACGGGACCTGAAAGCGGAAGTCACCGAAGAAGAATTGGAACAGGAGGTCAAGAACATGTCCCAATTACTAGGCGGAGGCAATCTGCAACAAATTAAACGGGAATGGGAAAAAAACGGCATCCTGGCCCGACTGCACAATCGCATGAAACGCGACAAAACCCTTGATGCCGCACTGGAAAAGGTGACCATCAAAGAAGAAAAAGTTGACAGAAAAGATTTAATTGCTGATAATTAAAACTCAACCATTACAAAGATATCTAATTATTTTTTAATGACTTACAGGCCAAAAACGCTTTCGGAACCAGAGCCGGATTCAGAAAGAAGTTTTTTTCTTGCCCCATTTCTAATCTAGAGAGAATCATGACAGATACTTACAACCAGTTGGTACCCATTGTTGTTGAACAAACCAGTCGGGGCGAGAGATCTTATGACATTTATTCACGCCTTCTCAAAGACCGAATCATTTTTATAGGAAGCACCATTGAAGATCATATGGCCAACCTGATTATCGCCCAGTTGCTGTTTCTGGAATCGGATGAGCCTGATCAGGATATTTATCTCTATATAAACAGTCCGGGTGGTCAGGTCAGTTCCGGAATGGCGATCTATGACACCATGCAATATATCAAGCCAGACGTGCAAACGATCTGCATCGGCCAGGCGGCCAGCATGGGGGCTTTGCTCCTTACGGCTGGCGCACCGAAAAAACGGTTTGCCCTGCCACACTCACGCATCATGATCCACCAGCCGAGCGGCGGGTTTCAAGGACAACATACCGATATTGAAATCCAGGCTAAAGAAATCACGAGAATCCGTTCCATTCTGGATGGCATCATGTCCAAACACTCAGGAAAAAATGTTGCCCAAGTCCACAAGGATACCGAGAGAGATCATTATATGACCGGAGAAGAAGCCAAGACGTATGGCCTCATCGACAGCGTGATCACTGATCGGGACGAGGCCCATAAGGGCAAGGGCAAAAAGAAAAGCTAATTTGAATTGAGTGAACACTCAATTCCAACCCTTCTGAAGAGGGCTTTATGGCAAAGAAAAGTGCAACCACCGGAAATTATCGCTGTTCTTTCTGCGGGAAAAGTCAGGAAGAAGTCAAAAAACTGATTGCCGGACCCAGCGTCTACATCTGCGACGAGTGTATTGAGCTTTGCAATGAAATCATGGTGGAAGAGTGGGCCCAGGAAAAGGGCGAAGACTTCCAGCATCTTCTCAAACCTCATGATTTGTACAAACACCTCGACCAATATGTCGTTGGGCAGGAGCGTTGCAAAAAAATTCTTTCCGTTGCTGTTCACAACCACTTCAAAAGAATCGACTCCAATCTTGATATGGAGGATGTGGAACTGCAAAAGAGTAATGTGCTGTTGATCGGTCCTACCGGGTCCGGAAAAACCCTCATGGCACAGACCCTGGCTCGGATCCTTGATGTCCCTTTCACCATTGTAGACGCGACCACCTTGACCGAAGCCGGTTATGTCGGGGAAGATGTCGAAAACATCATTTTAAAACTCCTGCAAAATGCCGACTACGATGTTGAAAAAGCCGAACGCGGAATCATCTATATTGATGAAGTCGATAAAATTTCCAGAAAATCAGAAAATCCCTCCATCACCCGTGACGTTTCCGGTGAAGGAGTACAGCAAGCCCTTTTGAAAATTATTGAAGGCACCACAGCCAGCGTTCCTCCACAGGGAGGGCGGAAACACCCGCATCAGGAGTTTCTGCAGGTCAACACCACCAATATTCTTTTCATCTGTGGCGGAGCATTCGTTGGGCTGGACTCGTTGATTCGCAACCGCATCGGCAAGAAAAGTCTCGGCTTCGGACAGGAAATCATTTCCAAGAAAGAAATCGATAAGGAAGATGCTCTTGAGAAAATACAACCGGAAGACCTGCTCAAATACGGCCTCATTCCGGAATTTGTCGGGCGTTTTTCATCCGTTGCCACACTTAAGGAACTGACCATTGAAGCAATGGTACAAATCATGACTGAACCCAAGAACGCTCTGGTCAAACAATATAAAAAGCTGTTTGAGTTTGAAAATGTTAAACTCAAATTTACCGATGGCGCTGTCAGAGCTATTGCCGAGAAAGCTACCGAACGCAAAACCGGAGCTAGAGGCCTCCGCGCCGTTCTGGAAGAGACCATGCTCGAAATCATGTTCGACCTCCCTTCCCAGAAAGATGTGGAAGAAGTGGTCATTAATGAAGAAGTCGTTCTCAAAGGCGAAAAACCCATGTTGGTTTACGAAAACAAGAAACAGGCCAGTTAATATATGGGTTCCGAAAAAATTGTATTACCGCTCCTTCCGTTAAGGGACATCATTGTTTTTCCATTCATGGTGCTTCCCCTGTTTGTCGGCAGAGAGAAGTCCATTCTGGCCCTGGAAAAATCCATGGCCGAACAGAAAAGCATCTTCCTCGCCGCCCAACGCAACCCCAACAATAACGAACCGAAATCTGCAGATATTTACGAGACGGGAACAGTCGCAAATGTTCTCCAGATCCTTAAACTGACAGATGGAACCATGAAGGTCCTGGTGGAGGGTCTGCAGAGAGGGCGTATTGAATCGTTCGTCGACAACCCGGACTATTTTGAGGTGGAAGTCAGCCGCATTCATGAAAACGACCAGCTAACACCCGATGTCAAAGCGTTGATGCGCAGTGTGGGAACGGTGTTTGACCAATATGTGAAATTAAACCAGAAAATTCCACTGGAAGCCGTGGCCGCCAGTGCCAATATTCTGGAACCGCATCGTTATGCCGACACCATTGCCGCCTATATGGTTTTCCAAACCAAGGAAAAACAGGAATTGCTCGAAACCCTGAATCCGGCAGACCGCTTAAACAAGCTTCTCGGCATTCTCAAGTCGGAGATGGAAGTTCTTAAAATTGAAAAACGCGTTCATGGCAGGGTGCGAAAACAAATGGAACGCAGTCAGAAGGAATTCTATCTCAACGAGCAGATCAAGGCCATCCAGAAAGAATTGGGCAAACGCGATGAGTTCAAAAGCGACATGGATGAACTCAAGCAAAAAATCAAGAAAGCCAAAATGCCCAAGGAAATTAATGAAAAAGCCATTAAGGAATTAAAGCGGCTGGAACTCATGCAACCCATGTCTGCAGAGGCTACAGTCGCCAGGACTTATATAGAGTGGCTCGCAGACCTGCCCTGGAAAAAAGGTGCCGGAGCGGAAAAAATTAAAATTCCCGAAGCCCAGAAAATTCTGGACAAAGACCATTACGGGTTAGAGAAAGTCAAAGAGCGCATTACCGAACACCTTGCGGTGATGAAGCTGGTCAAAAAAATAAGAGGTCCCATCCTCTGCCTTGTTGGTCCTCCGGGTGTCGGCAAAACTTCGCTGGGGCAATCCATCGGCAAGGCTATGGGCAGAAAATTTATCCGCGTCTCCCTGGGCGGTGTGCGGGATGAAGCAGAAATCCGCGGACACCGCAGAACCTATATTGGAGCGTTGCCGGGAAAAATCATTCAAGGCATCAAAAAGTCCGGTGTCCACAATCCTGTTTTCATGCTCGACGAGATCGACAAGATGAACGCAGATTTCAGGGGTGACCCCTCCTCCGCTTTGCTGGAGGTTCTCGACCCGGAACAGAACTCCACTTTCAACGACCATTATCTGGAAGTCGATTACGATCTTTCCAATGTCCTTTTTATCTGTACTGCCAATGTCCTGCACTCCATCCCACAACCCTTGCTCGACCGAATGGAAGTGCTTCGCCTGCCCGGTTATACCGATCAGGAAAAAATGGGCATCGCCAAAAATTTTCTCGTACCCAAGAAAGTACCGGAACACGGCCTGACCAAGAAAAACATAAATATTTCTGACAAGGCTTTGGATAGAATCATCCATGATTTCACCCGCGAAGCGGGAGTAAGAAACCTGGAACGGGAAATCGCCACACTATGCAGAAAAGTAGTTAAAACCGTTGTTGAAAAAGGCAAAAAAACCAGCGTCAAAATCACTCCGGCTAATATAGAAAAATTTCTAGGCATCCCCAAATTCAAGAGAGCCGAAAACGAGGGCCCACTGGAAATAGGGTCTGCAACCGGCCTTGCGTGGACAGAGTTTGGCGGTGAAACCCTCACTATAGAAGTCACCGTGATTCCCGGCAACGGAAAGCTCGTACCCACAGGGCAACTCGGGGATGTCATGAAAGAGTCGGCGCAGGCGGCCATGACCTATGTGCGTTCACGCGCCGGAGACTTGGGACTACCCAAAAATTTCTACCAGAAAAATGATTTTCATATTCACATTCCCGAAGGGGCTGTTCCCAAAGACGGGCCTTCAGCCGGAATCACCATGGCGGTAGCACTGGTTTCCGCACTGACGAAAACACCATTGCAACCAGACCTTGCCATGACCGGGGAACTGACCCTGACTGGAAAAGTTCTGCCCATTGGCGGACTCAAGGAAAAAGTCCTTGCGGCTCACAGGTTCGGCATCAAAAACCTTATCATCCCTGTGGAAAACGAAAAAGATGTTCCCGACATTCCTGAAAATGTCCGAAAGGGTATCGAGTTTTTCCCCGCCACCACGATGGACGATGTGATCAAACACTCGTTCCATAAAAAATTCAAGATTAAGAAAAAACCCGCCACACGAAAAACCACCAGAAAAACACCAAAAACTTCCAGCAAACAACCCAGCCTCCGCCTCAACTAGCCCACTAGCGTGGGAGGCAATGGGGCGGAGACGCTTACGCGACCGCCAACTGCATAGCATCAATCAGCCAACAACAGGTTAGCTCGGCCCACTCGGCGTGGGGCCAGTACTGCATTGCCCGTAAAGCGGACTAAACACTCAAGCGCAACACTTTAATATTTCTTCCCGACAAAACAATGTGTGGCGTGGTTTGTTATATCCCCTCCCTTCATAGGGACTCAAGCCCGATAGTCTGAGGGGTTGGGGAGGGTTGGCTTGCCCCCTCTTTATTAAAGAGGGCCGGGGTGATTTACATTCAGGGGTTTGCTTTGCCCGTCATTGCGAGCCGCCGAAGGCGGCGTGGCAACCCAGAGGGCTGTAACCACAAATAATGCACCCCCCCTAGTCCCCCTTATCAGGGGGGAATAGTAGAACCTCCTCAAGCCGGGACACCTCCCTGCCCGCCAAAGAAAGCTATTGCTAGTTGTGCCCCTACGGCTAGTAGCGCCTAGGAGTCGAGCATTTTGGAAAAATAGTGATTCATTTTTAGGCATCTTTCCTGTTACCAAACCCCATTGAAGCTGTAACTCTGTTTGTTTAGGGCCTTTAAGTGCATGTTTTGCAGTTGGCATGAAACTTGATAATAGTTTTCATGAATCCTGCAACACTCACTAACTTTCCGCAGGAATCATTCATAAAAAATAGTCAGCGGCTGAAACTTCGAAAGAGGGTCCAGGCGCTGGATTTAGAAGGGATACGGCTTTTATATGAAAGAGAAACTGGTTTTGGTTGGCAATGGCATGGCGGGTGTGCGTACGCTTGAGGAATTGCTCAAGATTTCCCCCGACATGTATGACATCACCGTTTTTGGCGATGAACCGCATGGAAACTACAACCGGATTCTTCTCTCCCCGGTGTTAGCGGGAGAAAAGAAGATCGACGGCATCATGCTCAATGAGGAGCAATGGTATGAAGAAAATGGCATCAAACTCCATACGGGTAAAGCGGTAGTCAAGATTGACCGACGCAACCGTGCGGTGATTGCGGAAGACGGCACTACGGAAAACTATGACCGGCTTTTGCTTGCCACAGGTTCCAACTCGATCATTCTTCCGCTCCCCGGAAACGATCTGCACGGAGTCGTCACCTTCCGTAACATTCGTGATGTGCAAACGATGCTTGAAATCTCGGAACCCCATAAACAGGCATTGATTATTGGAGGAGGTCTGCTGGGACTAGAAGCGGCCTACGCGCTGAAGCAACAGGGGATGTACGTTACCGTTGTGCACCTCATGGACTCTTTGATGGAGCGGCAACTCGATTCCGAGGCGGCCGCCATGCTGAAGCAAACCCTCGAAAAACGTGGCATTCAGTTTTTGATGGAAACAAGCACCGAGGCTTTTCTGGGTGAAGAAAAAGTAAGGGGCGTTCGTTTCAAGGGTGGACTGGAAATCGCCACTGACATGGTTGTAATGGCGGTAGGCATCCGCCCCAATACAGACTTGGCAAAAGCCGCCAACATATATTGCGAACGCGGAATCGTAGTCAGTGACACCATGCAAACCTACGATGGTCGAATCTATTCCGTTGGGGAATGCGTTCAACATAAAGGTCAGGTCTATGGATTGGTGGCCCCCTTGTTCGAGCAAGCCAAGGTTTGCGCCAACCAGTTGGCCCAGTTGGGTCACGCTTTCTATCAGGGCTCCACTACATTTTCAAAACTAAAAGTCACCGGCGTTGAGTTGTTTTCAACAGGGGATTTTATTGGCGATGAGACCACAGAAGAAATCGTCATGAAAGACCTTTCCAAAGGAGTCTATAAAAAAATCGTACTGAAAGAAAATCGTATCCACGGCGTGGTCATGTTTGGGGATACGGTGGACGGAGCCTGGTACTACCAGTTATTGCGCGATCAAACCGACATCAGCCACATGCGGGATCAACTACTGCATGGCCAGGCTCACCTGGGGGATTCCGGACACGGCGGAGCAAAGTCTGTTGCGGAGATGAGCGATGATATGGAAGTGTGCGGCTGTAACGGCGTGTGCAAAAAAGATGTTGTTGATGCCATCACCTCCAAGGGACTGTTTACTCTGGATGACGTTCGCTCTCATACCAAGGCTTCCAGCTCTTGTGGGTCGTGCACCGGTCTTGTGGAACAGATTCTGACTTTTACGCTGGGTGGTGATTACTCGGAAGCACCTAAAGTAAAACCTTTGTGCAAATGCACCGACTACACTCACAACGAGATTCGGCAGACAATAAAGTCACAACGATTAATCAGCATCCGTGCGGTGATGGATTATCTGGAATATCGTACGCCGGATGGATGCCATGTTTGCCGACCGGCAATCAATTACTATTTGATCGCCGCCTGGCCTGATGTGGCGGAGGATGACCCTCAATCACGCTTCATCAACGAAAGGGTTCATGCCAACATCCAGAAGGACGGTACCTATTCTGTTATTCCGCGCATCTGGGGAGGGCTCGTTACCCCCAAAGAGTTGCGTGCCATCGCCGATGCCGCAGACAAGTTTCAGGTTTCCACAGTTAAAATCACCGGCGGACAGCGCATCAGTCTGCTGGGACTGAAGAAAAATGAGTTACCAGAAGTTTGGAGCGACCTGAATCAGGCTGGAATGATTTCCGGGTACGCCTATGGCAAGTCTCTGCGCACAGTCAAAACCTGCGTGGGAAAAGAATGGTGTCGATTTGGCACTCAGGATTCCACCTCCATGGGAGTCAAATTGGAAAAGCTGACTTGCGGCTCCTGGATGCCTCACAAATTTAAAATGGCTGTGTCCGGTTGTCCGCGCAATTGCGCCGAGGCTACCATTAAGGACTTCGGCGTGGTGGCTGTAGAGTCCGGATGGGAACTGCATATCGGCGGCAATGCCGGTGTTAAGATTCGCGCTACCGACCTCTTGTGCAAAGTGGATACCGATGAGGAAGTGATCGAATATTGTTGTGCATTCATCCAACTCTATCGAGAAGATGCGCATTACCTGGAACGCACAGCCCCCTGGATCGAACGGGTGGGCTTCTCCAGTGTGAAACAGAAAATTGTCGAAGATGCAAATAATCGCAAGGCATTGTTTGATCGCTTCACGGAATCACAGAAACGCGCGCAGGAAGATCCCTGGGCCAAACACACCGGCAAGGATAGCCAGCGCGAGTTTGTAACAGTGGAAAGGAGTTCGGTTCATGACTGATTGGATTGAAGTTTGCGATTTGGAAGATATTCCGCAACTCGGTGCACGGGTGGTTCGCATTGACAACGATGACATTGCGGTATTCCGCACCAGTCAGGATGAGGTGTTTGCCTTGCGCGACCGCTGTCCTCACAAGGAGGGGCCGCTTTCCCAGGGCATCGTCCACGGAAATCGTGTGACCTGCCCCTTGCATAATCTGGTTATGGATCTGACTAGCGGCGAGGCGGTTGCACCGGATGAAGGATGCGCCGCTGTTTATCCGGTTAAAGTCGAGGCCGGTTGCGTGTCGATTGCTTTTACCCCTTCTACCCCATGCGGGGCATGAAATTAAATGAGGAATAAACGCCATGTTTAAAAGCGAAATGCAAAAGATAGCCGATGCTTCTGAAAAGAAGATCGAGTACATGAAAAAGTCTCCTCTGGGCTATCTCATCCTGTCCGCGTTAGCCGGAATCTATCTGGGATTTGGCATCGTCCTGATTTTTTCGATTGGCGGCCCCATCGCAAGCGCAGGTGGCGGAGCCTATTTGAAACTGATCATGGGTGCCTCTTTCGGTATTGCCCTGAGCCTGGTCATCTTTGCCGGATCAGAACTGTTTACCGGCAACAATATGATTTTTGCCGTTAGCCGGTTGGCTAACCGAGTGGGTGTGGGCTCAATTGTCATGTTGTTCGTTATGTGCTTCGTCGGTAATTTCATTGGCTCGGCGTTTCTCGGTTGGATGGTGGTCGAAGGCGGCAGTTTGACCGAAGCCTCGCAAGCTTTGATACTCAAAGTCGCGGCGGGGAAAATGGGACTTGGCGCGAAAGAAGCTTTTCTGCGGGGAATACTCTGCAATTGGCTGGTTTGCCTGGCGGTGTGGATTTCTTTACGGACAAAAAGCGAAACCGCCAAACTGATTATGATTTTCTGGTGCCTGTTTGCTTTCATCGGTAGCGGATTCGAGCATAGCATCGCCAACCAAAGTTTGTTGAGCATGGCAATGCTTCTGCCGCATGGAGCAGAAGTTTCGATAGCCGGGTTCATCCATAACCAGATCTTTGTCACCCTTGGAAACCTGGTCGGCGGCGGTGCTTTTGTGGGCCTCGTGTATTGGCTGGCCACCCCCAGCTTGCGCATGGAAGCAGGAGCCACCTTGCAAGACCAGCGTGACGCTGGACTCAGTGAGCAATAACCCCGCTTCCGCTAATCCCACGCCTAGTGCCCCTTGGCAGGGGTTGCGACTGGGCACCAGCGTCACGCTGGACTCAGTGGGCGAGGATTTAATCGTGCCGAGATAAACTGTTGCTAATTAGTAAACGCCATTGCAGTAGCCACCGGCGGCTCGCCGGCGCCTAGTGGCTGCTAGCCGCAGGGGCAACTGGGCAAGAGCTTGATTGCGCCGAGACAAACTCTCTGCTCGCCAAATAAAGCGACGGCACGCTGGCCCCACGCCTAGTGGGCCGGTGCTTCGTGGCAAAGCATACCCACCGTTTTGGTGCTCAAAATTTAGGCAGAAATCTTGCTCAACAAGGTTTTTCAGTTGGACAAAATTTAGCATCCCTCCTCCAAGTATTTGAAAATAAACAGATAATCTGAATGCCAGCCGAAAGGCTTCAAGTTGGCACAATTGTTGAAATAGATAAGGTTGTTGGAGGGTAATTCAACTCTTCTCCAATCACATATCAACGAGTCAAATCTTGTCATTCTCGCTTAAGAAGGGAAAATACTATGAAGAAAGTTGATGCAATCGTTAAACCATTCAAGTTGGATGAAGTCAAAGACAAGTTGAATGAGATTGGGGTACAAGGAATCACTGTCACCGAGGTCAAGGGATTTGGTCGCCAAAAGGGCCATACAGAGCTCTACCGCGGTGCCGAGTATGTCGTTGATTTTCTCCCAAAAGTTAAACTGGAAATTGTCATCGCCGATGCCCAAGCGGAAGAGGTGATCGATACGATCATGAAAGCCGCACAGACAGGCCGAATAGGTGACGGAAAAATATTCGTGACCGACCTTGCAGATGTTATTCGGATTCGCACAGGCGAACGAGGTGAAGAGGCCATTTAATCACTGGCCCGAGACAACGGGACCCATCAGTCCCATCAAAAACCTGGGTGTTTATTAAAAACATATTCCAGCATGATTTCGCTGTTCAACCTTTATCGGGAGTTGAGTTTCATGAAGATCAAGATTCCAGGCCACTGGCCTACATCAAAGAAGTCCTGGGCAATGATAGCCCTCCTGTTTTTGCTGTTTACCCTGTTACCGTCTCTGGCTATGGCCGAAGAGGCACCCACTCTGAGTTCGGGAGATACTGCCTGGATGCTGACGGCCACCGCTTTGGTGCTGTTCATGACCATCCCCGGTCTGGCATTGTTCTACGCCGGTATGGTGCGAAGTAAAAATGTCTTGTCGGTGCTCATGCAGTGTTTCGCCATCACATCACTCATGACCATACTGTGGACCGTCTACGGCTATAGCATCGCGTTCGGCGGCGATGGTCCATACTGGGGAGGATTGAGTAAGATGTTTCTCGCGGGAGTAGGCGTTGACACACTGAGCGGCACCATCCCGGAAACCGTATTCATGACATTCCAGATGACATTTGCCATCATCACCCCGGCCCTGATGGTCGGAGCTTTTGCTGAGCGCATGAAATTTTCAACCATGATGGTCTTCATGACAATCTGGGTAACGATCGTGTATGCCCCGGTCTGTCATTGGGTTTGGGGCGGCGGCGGCTGGCTCGGTAGCAAAGGAATACTGGATTTCGCCGGCGGCACAGTTGTTCACATCAACGCCGGCATGGCGGGTCTGGTAGCGGCAATCTGCCTTGGCAAACGCAAAGGATACCCGACTACAGCTATGATCTCGCATAACCTTGGTTACACCCTGATGGGTGCTTCCATGCTCTGGGTTGGCTGGTTCGGATTCAACGCCGGTAGTGAATTGGCGGCAGATGGAGTTGCAGGAATGGCTATGGCCGTGACTCAGATTGCAACAGCGGCGGCGGCTTTGGCCTGGATGACCATCGAATGGGTAAAACACGGCAAGCCCAGCGTATTGGGAATTGCTTCCGGTGCAGTGGCAGGTTTGGTAGCCATCACCCCGGCATCAGGTGCTGTTGGCCCCATGGGTGCCATGGCGATTGGGTTTGCGTCCGGCTTCGGCTGTTTCTTCGCATCCACAGTAATCAAACGCGCCTTGGGCTATGACGATTCTCTCGATGTATTCGGCATCCACGCCGTGGGCGGTATCATCGGCGCAATCTTAACCGGTGTGTTCTGCGCCGAAAGTCTGGGCGGCGCTGGTTTCGGCGGCGACATCACCAGCATCGGCGGTCAGGTAGCAGTACAGTTTACCGGCGTCGGCGCAACCATGATCTATACCGGCGTTGTCAGCTTCATCATCCTGAAAGTACTCGATGGGATTATGGGTCTGCGCGTTGAAGAAGACGCGGAAGCCGAAGGCCTGGATCTCGCGGAGCATGGTGAGCGCGGTTATATTATTTAATCGAATGAACTCCTCGGAGCTTTGCTCCGGGGGTTTCATCAAATAATATAAAAAAACAAAAAGACGATCTTCTTCAGATACATGAGTTAAAAATTGGTTCTTCTCCAACAATTTTTAACTCACTGAGGGATGATCGTCTTTTCTACTAGGCGTAGGGCCAGTACTGCATTGCCCGTCAAGCAAGCAGTACCATCAAGCGCAATACTATAACGATTGAGCTTCCCACTTATAAGGGGGATTGAGGGGGTTGCTTTAGCTGTCATCCTGAGCCTGCCGAAGGATCTAGGGGGTTTAAAACCCCCTCTTTCTCAAAGAGGGCTAAGGATCTAGGGGGTTTAAAACCCCCTCTTTCTCAAAGAGGGCTGGGGTGATTTACCACAAGGGGAAGATCAAGAGGGAGCAAAACTACCCCCTAGCCCCCCTTATCAGGGGGGAATATTTTACTTTTCGGCGGTTGCGCTTGAGGGCTCAATTGAGCCGAGATAACTTATTGTCAGCCTATCAACGTCATTGCACACTGGCCGCTACATTTCGCCTTTGATGTCCTCAAAGGGAAGTATATTTTCATCTTGCAGGGCGAGGATCAGTTGCGGGTCGGACTTAAAACTCTCGTTGATAACACTCAGGAGTGTGGCCCCTTCTGCGAGGAAAGTTTGCAAAGTAGCATCATCTACTTTTCTTTGCGACAGGTCATCATAAAGACCCATAAGAGATTGGGCTTTGCCAAGGGACTCACTGATTTTGGAATAAGGGATTTTGCGGTTCTCACCTTGAATAGCAAATTCGGCGAAACGCACCCAGTTATCCACATCAGCCGGTACCTCACCTAAATCCAGAAAATGAGTTCTGAAATTTTCTTTACCCATATTTTTACGCATTCGCGCCATCTCCGCACCCCACCCGGTTAACTGGAGTCCCTGGGCATTCTGGCAAAGATACTTGAGGGAAAACACCAGTCGGTTGGTCTGGCTGTCGAGTTGCATACCATAGTCCGAATAAGGTTTGGCTGTCGGCACCCGCTCATAGGCATGCCAGAGTCCTCCACGCTTCTGCACTTCAGTCCGTTTTTTATCGAGGGCGGTGGCCTGTTGCAAGCATTCTTGTTGCGTGTTGATGGAAAGGGAAGAGGCCTTTTTCAATTTTTCCGCCAGAGCAGAGTCGATGGGAACTTCAACGCTCTTTTTACCGGCAGAGGCAAAGAAGTCATCTTTGGTTTTACGCACAGTTTCCTTACGCACCCAGGTATTTTCTTTTACCGGCATCTGGAAGGAAGACTTTTCGACAACATCTTCCCCATCACCGCCGTTACAACCTGAAACCAGAGGCCCGACCAACAAAAAAACCATCCATCCCAAACATTGTATTGCCTTCAAAACTGTCACCTCGAACTTTACGGATTTTTAAATGAAGTTATGTTTATACACCAAATTCCCCCCGCCTGCCGAAAAATACCCCCCCCCACTCGGCGTGGGGCCAGTGTGCCGTCGCTTGGTTCGGCGAACAATAGGTTAACTCGGCACAATCAAGCTCTTGCCCAGTTCCCTCCCACGGAAATGGGCCACTCGGCGCCGGCGAGCCGCCGGTGGCAGTGAGCAAACACTCGTTAAGCCGAGAGAAACGGTAGCTAGCCAGCAAAAGTTATTACACGCTGGCCCCACGCCGAGTGGGGGGGGTGTCAAAAAATGGGGGGATATCGGCAAAATATCCCCAGGTTGGCGTTTTTATTGACTCAGTCAGGAAGCCCACCGCCTTCCCCCTCCAACACATAACCCGTTTAATTTAAAGGGTTTATTCCACCCGACTCAGGCTCTGCCAAAATTTTTAGCGTCTGGCACCCAGTTTGCATTACTCTTTAAGCGAGATCAGGTTTCTGACGACAATACGATAATAAATCAAAGGTTTATAAACTATGGACACGCGAAAACTCCTTTATTTGCTCATGATTTCCCTCTTTGTTTCCGGCTGTGAAGTGAAGTTGGGTCCTTCAAACTTCTGGAGCAAATTGTTCCGAACTCAGACGGACTCCAGTTACTACAAAGATAAATCTACCGAGCTAGTGCAAAAACTGACTGCAGACGTTGAAGAATATGAAATCAATAAGGTCACAGTCATGGACCTGGTCGATGAAGAAAACAGGGCTCCCATTCTTGGGGAGTATTTTGCGTCCAGAGTCGTGGAAGCGATTACGAAAAAGTTTTTTTTCCAGGACAAGACGTTTCGGATAGCACAAAAAGGAGAAGTCAACGCAGTATTGGAGCAGTTAAACCTGAAACCCTCTTACCTATACAACAGGGAAGAGATCCGGTTAATGGGCAAGGCACTCAACTCCCAGGCCATCATCACAGGTCGTATCACCGATCTTGGGACTAATATTGATGTTCACCTCACCATGACCGATGTCATGAGCGGCGAAGTGATCGCATCCGCCACAGAACATTTGACCCGAACCAAATTCGCAGTAGAAATGCTTCGACAGCATTAGGCTCGGCGAGATGCTTCGATGAGTTCACATACAAGCAACCCCCCTAGCCCCCCTTATCAGGGGGGAATTTAGCAAGCCCATTTTAAGCCGAGTAATCGTTTGCTAGCCAGAGAAGCTATTGCTCGTTGAGTCCAGCGTCACGCTGGCGCCGGTAGCGGGATAGGGCCATCAGTGGGAAGAAGTGCTGGTACATATGGTATTTGATGAAAAAATGGATGGGAAAACCGGTTCCGGTAAATTCATCTTCCCACCAGCTTCCTGAAAAATCTCCCGAATCATTTTGTGTTTCGATCAAATAGCGCACACCGTGCTCGACAACAGGATTTTTTGCCTCACCGGCGGCGATGAGTCCCAGCAATGCCCAGGCAGTTTGTGAGGCGGTGCTTTTACCACGACCACGCAAGCTGGGTTCCTGATAGCTTTGGCAGGTTTCACCCCAGCCCCCGTCTTCATTCTGGTGACTTTCCAGCCAGCGGACTGCTTTGCGGCTGAACGGCGCATTCATATCCTCCCCGATAGCAGACAAACCATTCAAGACCAGGAACGTGCCATAGATATAATTCACTCCCCATCGACCAAACCAGCATCCATCAATTTCCTGGCGTTCCTTAATAAACTGGATGGCCCGTTGAACCTGAGGGTGGGATTTTTTAAATCCCCATTTCGACAACATCCATAGAATGCGACCGGTCACATCCACCGTTGGCGGATCCAGCAACGCCTTATGGTCGGCGAAAGGAATCTCGTTGAGAACTTCCTTATCGTTATCTACATCAAAGGCTCCCCAACCTCCGCTTTTACTTTGCATGCTTAACAGCCAGTTCATCGCCCGCTGGCATTCGCTTAATTTCCAACGGTTGTCGGCAATCTCAATGCGGTCGAGGAAAATCAGTATCTCTGCTGTATCATCGGTATCCGGGTACAACTCGTTATAAAACTCAAATGCCCAGCCTCCCGGCTCCGCTGTCGGATTCTTCACCTGCCAGTCTCCGCGCTTGACCACCTGCTTAGCGATGATCCACTCTCCGGCTTTTACAAGAGCTGGGTGGTCCGAAGGTAACCCCGAGTCCAACAAAGCGTTGGCGGCGATTGCCGTGTCCCATAAGGGGGAAACGCAGGCCTGCATCCAGAGCCGTCCGTCTTTTTCCAACAGGAAACGGTCTATCGCTTCCATTCCTTTCACACATGCGGGATGGTCCTTGGGATAACCCAAAAGATGGAAGGCTAAAAGAGCATTGAACATTGCCGGTTGAATGCCGCCGAAGTCGCCCTCGTCTTCCTGATGTTCCAGAGTCCATTGCTCCACTTTGCGCAGTGCTTTTTTGCGCAGAGGTTTCCAGGGAAACTTGCCAATCGTCTTGATAAAGCGATCAAGGTATATAAACGTGTTCCTCCAACTGGTGAAAGGCAGGCCATCGGGTTTAAAATCCAGATCCCTATCCTCTTCGGTGAACAATTCCTGAACATCCCATCCTTCTGGAAATTCGTGCACCGGCTCGAAGGAACGCACAATAGAAAGGGGAACCACCGTACCCCGCGACCAACTCGAAATCTCATAGATATTAAAAGGGAACCCGTTCGGCAGCAAAATAATTTCCACAGGCACCGCCGGGCAGTCGTCCCAGGAAACCTGACCAAACATGGCCAGAAACATTTTTGTGAAAACGCGGGTTTTTTTTATCCCTCCATTGGCGAAAATTGCCTGGCGTGCGAGCACCATCTCTTTCTGATCCGCAGGCAGGCCTGCCATTTTCAAGGCCATATAAGCCTCAACCGTCGAGTTGATATCGCACAACCCGCCATAAAAAAGAGACCAACTGCCGTCTTCCCTTTGAAGATGCAGTAAATATTTTACGATCTGGTCCTGTTTGACCGGGTCCAGCCGGTCGGTGAAATGCATGAAGAAAATCAATTCCGCCGAAATGGTGACATTGGCCTCCAATTCGTCCACCCAATAGCCTTCTTCATCCTGACAGGAGAGCAAAAACTCCCGCGAGCGTTCAATGGACCGGTCCAGGACCTCTCCCCTTACATCCATCCCGATTTGGGAGGGCTCCTGGGCTGGGATCTCATCTTGTGGTTTTGCCATATTTTCCATATAGTTAGCTTGTTTATCCCGGAAATTTTAAAGCAGGTGAGCCTAGCCTACTTTCTCCTAAATATAAAGTAAAGAAACATTCCGGCTGATTTGTTCATATAATTACGATTTCAGGTTGACAGAACCGGATATCTCTTTTAATATAGCCGGTTTACAACAACAAAAATAAATCCTCAGGAAAACCGGACTAAAATGAAGACCTTTTTTGCAAAGCAGAGCGATGTTGTTAAAAAATGGGTTGTGATCGATGCCACCGATAAACCTCTCGGGCGCGTGGCCACCACAGCCGCCTCGATCATACGCGGCAAAACCAAACCCATTTATACCCCCCATGTCGATACCGGGGATAATGTCATTATCATCAACGCCGCAAAGGTTAAACTGACCGGTAAAAAATGGGACGACAAAATTTATTACCATCACACCGGTTGGCCGGGAGGAATCAAATCCGTCACGGCAAAGGAGATTCTCGACAAGCGGCCTTCTGACCTGCTGAAAAAGGCGATTCGGGGAATGCTACCCAAGACAAGATTGGGCAGAACCCTGAATAACAATTACAGAATTTACGATAACGATCAGCACCCGCATGATGGACAGAACCCGGAAGTAGTTGCTGTCTAAACGGTGCAGTTAAAAATTAATTTACCTATTACCTAGAGAAGTATCAGGAGTTATACCATTATGGAAGGCACCATCGAAAAGTTTTACGCAACAGGAAAACGCAAAGACTCTATCGCCAAGGTATGGGTTCAACAGGGCGAAGGCAAAATCTCGGTCAACAACAAATCCCTTAAAGAATATTTTTGTCGGGAAAGCCTTGAGTGCATCGTCAAGCATCCGCTGATTACGACCGAAACGCTAACGTCTGTAGACATCCATGCCACGGTTCACGGTGGTGGACTTTCCGGTCAGTCCGGTGCGTTGCGGTTGGGTATTTCCCGCGCTCTTATTTTAACCAACTCAGAATTACGAGCACCCCTTAAAAAAGCTGGATTCCTCACTCGGGACTCAAGAACCGTAGAAAGAAAAAAATACGGTCAACCCGGGGCACGCAAAAAGTTCCAGTTCTCCAAACGATAATCTCCGGGCCACGCCCGGCGGGAATAGGGCAAGAGCTTGTTGAAGCATCTCATCCATCCATTATGGTATGGTAGCGCGTAGCCTATCCCTTTCCGGGACTCTATCTTTTTCAAATTATTCAGCACAAGGGGCAGAAGACCCCCCCCTTTAAACAGGCGCGTTTTACTATGACTAAAATAGGTATAGCCGGAGCCAGTGGATACACCGGACTGGAATTAATCCGCCTTCTTGCCAGTCATCCCAAGGTGGAACTGACGGTTTTGACTTCTGAAACTTTTCAAGGTCAAAACATAGCGGAAGTTTTTCCATCTTTGAATGGAGTGGTGGACCTTGAGCTTCGGCCTCTGGACGACAACATCGCCAAGGAGTGTGAGGTTTTGTTTCTGGCTCTGCCTCACACCACAGCCATGTCCAAACTTCCCGGTTATTTGCAGTCCGACTGTAAAATCATCGACCTGAGTGCGGACTACCGGCTGAAAGATCCTAAAGCCTACACGGACTGGTACTCGGTCACCCATACTCACCCGGAGCTTCTCAAGCAGGCGGTATATGGTTTGCCGGAATTGCACCGAGAGGCCATTCAACCAGCACAGCTTGTTGCCAATCCGGGTTGTTATCCCACCAGCGTGATTCTGGCTCTGGCTCCGCTTCTCAATACCGATTGGGTAAATCTCGATTCCATAATTTCTGACAGCAAGTCCGGTGTTTCCGGCGCGGGACGCAAACCTTCTTTGACCAGCCATTACGCCGAAGTCAACGAAGGGGTCAGTCCTTATGGTCTTGCCGATCATCGGCACACTCCGGAAATGGAGCAGGAACTTTCTGGCCTGGCGGGTAAATCCGTGCGCCTCACATTTTCGCCGCACCTGATTCCCATGACCCGGGGAATGTTGAGCACAGTTTATATCAACTTGAATCAGACCCTCACCGATGAAAAACTGGTGGAACACTATCGCAGCTTTTATAAAGGTGAAAGTTTTGTACGCGTGTTGAATCCAGGCAAGTTCGCCAGCAGTCATCATGTATTGTCTTCCAATTTTTGCGATATCGGCCTGAAGGTTGATTCACGCAATCAACGCCTGATCATCACCAGTGCATTGGACAACTTAATCAAAGGTGCCTCGGGACAGGCTGTCCAGAATATGAACATCATGCTGGGCCTGGATGAAAAAACCGGTCTCATGGCCCCGGCAGTTTTCCCGTAAGAATTATGAAGATATTAAAAAATCGCAACCCGGCTGTACCGGGATTCAAAGCAGTCGGGCTTTCCTGTGGCATCAAGGCCGGGAATTTGAAAGACCTGGCATTGATCGTTTCCGATGTTCCGGCCACCGCCGCAGGTGTTTTTACCAAGAACCGTGTGGTATCTCCCGGTGTGACCTGGAGCCGTCGTGCACTGGCTAAACCCGGTGGTTGCCGTGCCATTGTCGTTAATAGCGGCAACGCCAATACGGTAGTGGGCCCCAAAGGGTTTAAAGATTGCGATGCGATCACAAAAAAGATTGCGGAAGAGTTGTCCATCCCGCAAAAAGAAGTGCTCATCGCTTCCACCGGAGTGATTGGAGTTCCGCTACCTTCCCATAAAATTTTGCAGGCCGCTCCGCAACTGGCGCAGAAACTGGGACGGTCTCCAAAAAACTGGACCGACGCCTCAGAAGCTATCATGACCACCGACCTGGTATCCAAGTCAGATAAGGTGAGTTACAACTACAACGGACACCGCATCATCATAGGAGGGATGACCAAAGGGTCTGGAATGATCCATCCCGACATGGCAACCATGCTGGGTTTTTTGTGTAGCAATGCTGTCATCGATTCCAAGACCCTTAAAATGGCTCTGATAGAAGCCACCGATCGCTCTTTTAATCGCATCACTGTTGACGGCGATAACAGCACCAATGATTGTGTCGTCATCCTTGCTAACGGCAAGGCAAAGAACCCTGCGATAAAACCCAATACACCGGGCTACCGGGAATTTTTAAAAGCTTTAACAACACTATGCAAAAACCTGGCATCTAAAATTGTGCTCGATGGGGAGGGCGCAACCAAGTTTGTCACCGTTCGCGTTCAGGGAGGAAAAACCCGCAAACAGGCATACCTCATAGCCAATTCCGTTGCCACATCTTCTCTTGTCAAAACCGCATTATTTGGGGAGGACCCCAACTGGGGACGGATTTTCTGCGCAGTGGGAAATGCCGGAGCAAACTTTGATCCTGACAAGGTGGATATCTTATTAAATAAAAACCTGCTTTTGAAAAACGGGGCTCCCACAAACCTGTCTCCCAAAAAATTGGTCAAGGCGATGCAACAACATGAAATCAATATAACCATTGACCTGCATTGCGGAAAAGAATGGGAAGAAGTTTTTACCTGCGATCTCTCTTATGATTACGTTAAAATCAATGCGGAATACACTACATAACGAGTTGCATGGGCATATTGTTTAACCCCCCTAGCCCCCTTAACAGGGGGGAATTGATCGTCCCCCTGATAAGGGGGATTGAGGGGGTTGCGTTTTCTCCCACATATCCAAGCTAGATACCAGCTCCATTCTGTATTAAAATTGACCTGTATTTTTGCCCCTGATGATATCTCTGTCGATGACCGATAAGGTTTGTAAATAAAGTATGCCCTTGCTAACGATTAAAAACTGTCTGGACCCTGTTTTAAGGAAAACGTGCCTGCCCATCGAGAATATTGATGGAGAGCTGGTCACCCTTGCGGAAAATATGGTGGAAACCATCCGCGCCGCTCCAGGAGTCGGGCTTGCCGCTAACCAAATCGGTTTGGCACAACGCATGTTTGTGATCAACATCGGTGTTGAAACCGACAAGGAAAACCTGATTACCGTGGTCAATCCGGAAATTACTACCATGGAAGGCAATGAGCTTGGGGAAGAAGGTTGCTTGAGCATCCCTGATGTCGTGGCAGAAGTTAACCGGGCCAGCCAGATTGAAATCAAGGGCTACGATCTGGATGGGAACGAAGTCCACTATGAGGCGGAGGGGTACCTGGCACGAGCCTTTCAACATGAAATGGATCATTTGAACGGAATTCTATTTTGGGATAATCTGGCAAAAATGAAACGCGATATCCTTAAAAGAAAATTTAAAAAGAAAATCAAAGAGCAGGATGCATGAATATTGTGTTTATGGGAACACCAGAATTTGCGCTTCCTACGCTGAAAGCCCTGCGCCATTCTTCGCATTCCATACTCTCGGTCATCACCCAGCCTGACAAACGACAAGGCCGGGGCCAGAAACTTCTTGTCTCCCCGATTAAACAGATGGCCTTGGACTTAAACATTCCCATACTGCAACCTGAAGCAGTTAATGCTCCGGAGTTCATCGACTCATTGAGTCAAAATCAGCCGGACGCTATTATCGTAGTTGCATTTGGACAAATACTGAGTGAAGCTTTTCTTAAAATTCCCAAACAGTTCTGCATCAACCTGCATTCTTCCCTTTTGCCCGAATACAGGGGGGCGGCTCCCATTCACCGGTCCATTCTTAACGGGGACACCCGAACCGGGGTCACCACCATGATTATGGACAAGGGCATGGACACCGGAGATATTCTACTCATGCAGGAAACACCTATTCATGAAACCGATAACGCGCAAACCCTGCATGACACGCTGGCGGAAATGGGAGGAGCCCTGGTACTTGAAACTCTCAGGCGGCTCGAAGAAAATACGCTCCTGCCCACGCCACAGGATAATAGTCATGCCACGTATGCGGCTAAACTGAAAAAAGAAGAAGGTTTGATTAAATGGGAGCAGTCTGCCACCACCCTCTGGAATCAGGTCCGGGGCCTCACCCCATGGCCGGGAACCTACACTTGGTTAAACAAAAAACGGTTACGAATATTAAAAGTCCAAACTGCTGAGGGAGCCGCCGGGGATAAGCCGGGACAGGTTGCACGGGTTACCGATACGGGAATTGAAGTGGGTACCGGGCAGGGTAGACTGGTCATCACTGAACTTCAGCCGGAAGGAAAAAAAAGCATGTCGGCCAAAAGTTTTCTGGCAGGCTATAAAATTGAACGGGGAATCCTGTTTGATCCAACTTCAAATCAATCATGAGGTAAGCATGCCAAGAACATTAGTCACAGGAGGAGCGGGTTTTCTGGGTTCGCATTTATGCGAATACCTTCTGAATAAAGGCCATGAAGTGGTCTGCATGGATAATCTTATCACCGGCTCCAAGGATAATATTTCCGGCATAAAAAGTGAAAAGTTTCAATTTATCGAGCACAACGTTTCCGAGTTTATCGATCTGGAAGGCGAGTTGGATTATATTCTGCATTTCGCATCCCCTGCCAGTCCTATCGACTATTTGGAGCTTCCCATCCAGACTCTCAAAGTCGGCGCACTGGGCACTCATAATGCCCTGGGCCTGGCGAAAGCAAAGAAAGCCGTTTTTTTTCTTGCCTCCACCTCTGAAGTTTATGGAGACCCTTTGATTCATCCACAACCAGAAGAATATTGGGGAAACGTGAATCCCATTGGCCCGCGCGGTGTCTATGACGAAGCCAAACGATTTGCCGAAGCCATAACCATGGCCTACCACAGGACACATGCAATCGATACCAAGATCATCCGTATTTTTAATACCTATGGACCACGCATGCGGGTCAATGATGGCCGGGCCATTCCTAATTTTTTAAAACAGGCTCTCACAGGAAAAGACTTAACAATCTACGGAGATGGCTCGCAGACACGAAGCTTCTGTTACGTATCGGATCTCATTGAAGGCATCTACCGCCTTTTAACTTCGGATCAGAATTACCCCGTAAATATTGGCAATCCCAATGAAATGACGATTAAAGAAATGGCCGATAAAATTTTGCAAGCCACGAACAGCAAGAGTAAAATCAGCCATGTTCCCTTGCCAGAGGACGACCCTAAAGTCCGGCAACCTGATATCACCCGCGCAAAAAAATATTTAGACTGGGAGCCTGTGGTCAAATTGGACGAGGGCCTGCAATCGACCCTGAAATATTTTAAAGAACAACTGCAAACCTGAACCCGGATGTTGGCATGCCAGGAAAAAATTCAGCTTCCATAAAGCACTGGCCGGAAGATGAGCGTCCGCGCGAACGGTTGATTAAATATGGAAGCAGTACTTTGTCTGACGCACACCTGTTGGGAATTCTCATTGGGTCCGGAGATCGACGCGCAAAAAAAAATGCGGTCGATTTAAGCCGGGATCTGCTTAACGCGTTTGGCACTCTGGAGAATCTCGATCAGGTAACGGTGACCGAAATGTGCCAGGTCAAAGGCATTGGCTCGGCCAAGGCGGCACAAATTAAAGCCGCGCTGGAAGTGGGAAAGCGCATGGCTTCAAAGCCTGCAAACACAAAGATTAAATTGAAATCCAGCCGGGCCTTTGTGGACCAGTTTTCCCCTTTTCTGAAAAACCTGAAAAAAGAAATTGTAAAAATAGTGCTCCTGGATCCCAAACTGCAATATATTAAGGATCTGACTATTTCGGAAGGCAGTTTGAATGCCAGTATTGTTCACCCGAGGGAAGTCATGATTCCTGCAATCCGGGAATCTGCGGCATCCTTTGCCTTAATCCATAATCACCCAAGCGGAGATCCGACCCCCAGCCAACAGGATTTTGAAATCACCCACCGGCTCAACAAAACCGGAAAAATTGTGGGAATTCATATGGTCGACCATATTATCATCGGGGGTAATGGATTTTTTAGTTTTGCCGACGAAGGCTTGCTGTAGAATAGCTCCCGTAAACTATAAGAATTTTTCCAATGGTAACCTATGCAACGCGTTAAAGATTTTCTGTATTCCAGCGCCGACTTGAAAAGGACCGTCGCCGATACCCTTTCAGGAGATATTCTGGAAGCCGCAAACCGCATCAAGGCCTGCCTGCAAAAAGGCGGAAAACTGATATTAATGGGCAACGGGGGAAGCGCTGGCGACTCCCAGCATATCGCCGCAGAATTGATCGGAAGATTCAAAAAAGAACGCAGGGCTATGCCCGCAATCGCCCTCACTGTTGACAGCTCTTCATTGACAGCCCTTGGAAACGATTATGGTTTTGAAACGGTTTTTGAAAGACAGGTCGAGGCCCTGGCCCAGAAAAACGATGCGGTAGTGGGAATCAGCACCAGTGGCAACTCGGAAAATGTTGTGCGGGCCCTGAAAAAGGCCAATGCCCTTGGTGCAGAGACTATTGGACTGACAGGCAATAATGGCGGTAAAATAAAAGGGGTCGCGAATTTGTCTATCATTATCCCTTCTAATGACACGGCCAGAATCCAGGAAGTGCATATAACCATCGGGCATATAATTTGTGAACTTATTGAAGAAGACTTATAAATGAAAGAAAAGTTTAAATATTTTTTTAATAACAATGATCGACCAAAAATCCTCGTTGTCGGCGATTTGATACTGGATGAATATATCTGGGGAGGGGTGAATCGTATCTCTCCTGAAGCTCCTGTCCCTATTCTGGAAACCCGCTCCGAAAACCTGGCGCTGGGGGGAGCCGCCAATGTCGCCAATAACCTTGTTGGTCTCGGTTGCGAAGTCCACCTTTGCGGTGCCATTGGACAGGATGAAAAAGGCGATAAACTTTTACAGACCATCCATGACAGATCTATTCAAACCGAAGGAATTTTTCGGTTCGTGCATCGCCCCACGACTTCCAAAATGAGGATCATTGCCCATAACCAGCAGATTCTGCGAATCGACAAGGAAGACAACCGCCCTATCACTGAAGAAACTGAAAAGAAGTTGATTCAGTATATCAACCAGGTTATTCCCGGAATGGACGGGATCATCTGCTCCGATTACCAGAAAGGCGTTCTGACCGAAAAAATTATTAAAGCCATTATGCACCGGGCTCAGAAATCCAAAAAACCTGTCATCGTCGATCCCAAAAGCTCGGACTTCTCTCTGTATAAAGGCGCCAGCGTTATCACCCCCAATGAAAGGGAAGTGGCACGCTCGGTTCCCATCAAGATCAAGGATGAAGAAGACCTGGGACGGGCCGCCGAATACCTTTTGAATCTGACGCGGGCACAGGCCATGCTCATTACACGTGGGAAAGACGGCATGTCGCTCTATCAGAACAAAGAGAAACTCATATCCATTCCTACCGTAGCCAAAGAAGTTTTTGATGTTACCGGTGCCGGAGATACGGTTATCAGCGTCTTCAGTATGGCGGTGTTTGTTGGTTTCAGTTATTACGAAGCCGCGTGGCTTTCAAATATGGCCGCCAGCGTTGTTGTTGGCAAAGTGGGAACCGCAGTGGTCACCCTGGAAGAAATTAACGAGTTTCTGCACGAAGAGATGTTACGCACCTCTCATACCGTTCTTGAACTCGAAGAGTTGAAAACAATCGTCAGCATGGCAAAGAGCACGGATAAAAAAGTGGTATTCACCAATGGTTGTTTCGACATTATCCATGGAGGGCATATCGAGTTTCTGCAAAAAGCAAAAGCCCTGGGGGATATTCTTGTGGTCGGACTCAATACCGATAAATCTGTTAAAAAATTAAAAGGGGAAAACCGGCCCATTAAAAGTGAAAGAGAACGCGCCAATATTCTTTCCTCTTTAAAATATATCGACTACATCACCCTTTTTGATGAGACCACTCCAGAAAAGCTCATCCGCGAGGTCAGGCCTGATATCCTGGTAAAAGGAAACGACTACAAAATCAATGAGGTTGTCGGTCGGGAAATCGTTGAAGGATATGGAGCAAGAGTTGAGCTAATACCCATTGTCGAAGGCCATTCCACCACCCAAACCCTGGAAAAAATCCTGGAAAAACATAAAGCCAGCTGAACCTACAGTTTTACGCGAAGCAAGGAGTCAGCCAAGGTGCTTGTCGGGAATCAGGTAGTTTTTAACGTAATCTGAAATTCCCTCCTCAAGAGATACTGTTGTTTCCATATATCCCGCCGACCGTATTTTTTCCATTTCGGCACAGGTGTGGTATTGGTATTGTCCCCGGATGGATTCGGGCATCTCGATATAGTTGATCTCCATTTGTTTGTTCATTGCCTTAAAAATCGCAGAGGCCAGGTCGTTCCAGTTTCTCGCCTTGCCTGACCCGACATTATAAATTCCCCCAATGCCCTCGTTTTCCAGAAAAAATAGAGTCATCGCCACCGCGTCACGGACATATAAAAAATCACGTTCCTGCTCCCCATCACCATACCCGGCCTTGTAGGATTTAAACAGGTTCAGAGCCCCTGCATCGCGCACCTGCAAAAAACCCTTGCGGACCATACTTTGCATATCTTCCTTATGGTATTCATTCGGACCAAACACGTTAAAATATTTCAACCCCACAATGTCCTTTAATGCTCCCACCTCTTTGGCCCACAAGTCGAACCACTGCTTGCTGGCCCCATAAAGATTGAGAGGGGCCAATGTTTCCAGCAGGGACTCGTCATCCGAATACCCGTTCTCTCCAGCCCCATAAGTTGCGGCACTGGAAGCATAAATAAAACGCACATCCTTCTTCAGGCAATATTGGGCAAGGGATTGGGTGTACTCAAAATTATTTTCGCGCAGATAGGTTTCATTGGTCTCCGTTGTTGAGGAGCAAGCTCCCATATGCAGAATTGCCGAACATGCAGGAAGTTTTGATCCTATTGTTTCCTGCAAGAAAATATCCTTGCCAACCCATCTTGAATAGGTGAGGGCATCCAGATTCTTCTGCTTTTCTGGGTGGTCCATTTCATCCACCACCCAGATATCCTCAAAACCTTTCTGATTAAGGCCATGCACCAGGGCACTGCCTATAAACCCTGCCCCTCCTGTAACGACGATCATTTTTTCCACCTAAGGTTTATCAATCCGATAACTTAAAAAATTCCTTACCGCCCCATGACCCAAACGCCGGGAAAACTTTACATCCAATATTGACAAACGTCCCACACCCTGAGAGATAAAAATAGCCGGATTCCAACGGCGGTTAAAAATATCGCTCCCGTAGGGGTGGTCCAGAATCCATGCGTTGGGGTGCCAACTGGGATCGAAAACAATATTACCTTCTTTCCTCTGCCCGCCCAACAAGACTGCTGAAAAATTTTTTTCGCTGCCTGCAACTTCCATCAAGTTCAAGGTCAAACCCGAAGCTCTATGAAATAACTGCTCCCTGTTCTCCCTGGCTACCGTAAAGGAATCTTCAAACCGAATCAAGGAGCGGATTCCCGGAGGCCCCTTTTCCCATCTAAAGGCCCCTGTTTTAGAAGAGCCTGCTTCCTCCCATCCCGGCAGAGGCTGTACCCAGCCTTGCTTTAATCGATAGAACACAAAAGGGTCAAATCGTTCAACCACCTCCACAGCCTCTTCAGGGAGAGTCGGCCCCTCTTTTCCCGCATTCCCGGTCAAGGCGTGAAAGCTTAGAAACCTTTTCTCATTTTTCTCACGCTCCAGAAAATAGATGTTTCCCAATTTCCCCTCATGCAGAATATTTTCTATCCGACTTCGCATATCACGGGCACCATACAGGTAGAACTCCACATGCATTTTATGAGAAACCAGAAGCAGGTCATTCGGATTCAATTCTCGCACAAAATCACGAACCCTGTTCAAAGGTTCTCTCGACAAACGCTGGGGATAAACTTGCTGGAAAAAATTTAACCCCGCAATCAGAAAAAGAACCCCCGCCAAAACTCCTGTCATAATTCGCAGGCTTTTCTCATTAGAGCCGGGATTTTTATTTAGCAATGTTAAAACCCATAACCCGGTTTCCCGGGCACCCATCACGCCCAATATCAGAAAAAAGGGCTGTAGATAAAAAAAGGTTCGAGGATACGGAACGGTGGGAAGCCTTCCCAACAAAAAGCCCAGGACTCCAATGACAATAGGACCCAGCCAAACGCAGGCCATCAGAAAACCGATGACCCGGTTTTGCCCGAACAACCGAACCAATCCCATCAGGGCAAACAGGAAAAATAGAAATCCTGCCGGTTCAAAGGGGCTTGTCCATTCCGTCAGGAGTTCAGGAAAAAATTGTACCAGGGATGTTTTTGCCCCTGTTGCAGTTACCACCGCCGCAGTTGCCGAAGTCAACATTGCCGAATCAATCAACACGTAGTATTGCAAATAAAATACGAGCCCCCCCACCACGGTCGAAAGCAGGGGTACAACCAAATACTCTTTTTTTAATACGTGATTTCCTGCCAGAAAAATTCCCGCCAAGAATAGAGCAACCGAAACCACAAAAAACAAGAAGGTAGGGATCGTCCAGGTTCCTAGAATCCAGATAGCCGCCCATCCGAGAAATGCCAAGGTTCCGTTGAATCCGTTAGAGAGCTTGGGCAATTTTAACGGCTGGGCTTCAAGTCGATCCAGCACAACAGTCACCGCCATTAGAGCCAGCATCATGATGACGATATATCCCCGCGCGTTGGTGGAAAAATAAATATGTTTTTCGCTGAGGGTCATCAAAAAAGCTGTAGACAACCCCACAGCAATATTTCCAGAAATTCTTCTACCCAGCTTGTAGGCCAGAAAAATGCTGACTAGTCCGGAAAACAATAAGGGCATCCTTAACAACCATTCTTTCAGACCAAATGTTTTTAGTAGAAAACTGAGAACGAGGGTCAGGAAAATATGATTATTGGGGTATTGATAATTGGAAAAAATTTTCAGGGTAGGCATTTGCGCCCAAAGTGAAACCGTGGCCAGCTCATCCGAAGCCAGCGGCACTCCTAATCCGGGCAACCTAAGCAAAGCAAAAGCACCAAGGACAAAGGAAGCCCAGAACCAGAAAACACGCTCATGGGTTGTGGAAAAATTAGAGGTGGGCATTAATTTACGGATTTAATATCGTTCCAATCCAAATCTGGGAAAAGAGGTGTCCAAATTCTGTTTTCATGCGATTCCATTTGTTTCTCAAGCTGAGCCAACCGATTCCGACCAGAGGGATGGGTGGAAAAATAAAAGGAAAATTCCATATCGTTATCCTCCGAAATAGGTTTTTCTTCTGGAAGTTCTTTTTGTGGCGACTCCTCCTGTATGAGCTTTTCAAAAATTCGAATCATTCCATGCGGGTCGATATTGGCGGCAAGAATCAATTCCATCCCCTTTTGGTCTGCTTCCGTTTCCATTTCACGACTCAATCCCAGCGTTTCAAGTTCCCCCGCGAGATTGATAACCCCTTCCATGACAGAATTCACATCCCCCAGAAAAATAGACACCAACATACTCTCCGCCATGTTCCGGAGAATCCCCCGGGTGGAATGCCTGAGCAGTATATGCTGAATTTCGTGGGCGATCACGCCAGCCAATTCCTCTGGCGACTCTGCCTTAGATAGCAGGCCTTCAAAGATTACGATGGGCCCACCTGGTAAAGCCAGCGCGTTGACCTGTTTTACCGGCAATATATAGACCTTTAAGTCATAAGGCTGATCGCCTTTCACCGATTGTTCCAGCAAATCAACCGTGTCCTGCAAAACCTTGCGGACTTCTGGATCGGGTTTCTGCGCTACCGGAAGCATTTTTAATATGGACTGGCCCACCGTCACTTCCCATTCAACGGGAATTTTATCGACCATCTGATCAGCCAGAAACGAAGGAACGGTTTTAATAAATACATACGCAAAAAAAACTAAAACCAGCATCCCCGCAGAATAAAGTTTCCAGTTAAAACTGGGTCCCTTTGCGGTAGCAGAAAAACTTTCCGGCGCAATCTTTAAAACACTTGCATAAAAATCGCGGTCCTCCACAACCAGAGTTTCCAGGTGCTCGCCATTTTTATCGGCAATAGGGTGTTCAATATGGAAGGGGCTGGTTTCTGCGGCCCAACGAAGGTGGGGATAGGCCCAACGGATCGGCTCATTGCCGGGCTCTTTGAGAATTATTTCCTGGGGAGTGAGTTCCACATCGACATGATGTTTTTGGGAACTTCTACCATCAAAAAAAATACCGGAAAATTGAAGTTTTCGAGCAGTCATAGCACCCCCTCCTGGCCGGAGGGGCAGTATGCAATAACCTTCTCTGGCGAGCAAAAAGTTGTCTCGGCTGAAAAAGCCCTTGGCTTATTCTCCCCTGACAAGGGGTTTGGAAATGCCGTCCTTAACCGATTTCAATAGGAATGTCTATGGCATCCAGACTTTCTTCTCCAAATGCTCCACTGTCTTTCATTTGCTGGACAATTCGGTTCAATTCAATATTCCCTGCCAGAGTCATATTGTCGGTCACAAACTTCTGATTGCGAACCACCACCCAGGGGAAGCCCAGCCCAAGGGTAAACAAGATAATAAAAAAATTGGTCACCTTTAAACGCATATAATCTTTTCCCGTAATTGGGAAATGGAAGGTCGCCCCGCCAACATGGGTATGGGACCATAAGTACTTTTTCAGATCAGCGGCGAACCAGAACAGATAAAATCCCAGTGTAAGCGGAGTGAGAATCACAGCAATAATAAATTTCACAAAAAAATCTTTTCCCACACCCGAGAAGTTAAATTGCGCATCCCCGAACCAGGAGTTCTCACGCCAGAACTTTTCGCTTTTCATTTTGAAAAATGGCCAGTAAAGACCCAAAGTCAAAACCGTGAGGACAACCCCGATAAAATATAAAACGAACGCATCCATCCCCTTTCCTCGAAAAGAAAAACGGATATTGCGCCAAGCGGTTCGTGAAAGGCGGTACCTCCAGGCCCTTGCCAAAAGTGCCGGGATCATGGCAACAATGAACACGGAGATCAGGTTGGAGATCAGTTCACCTTCCTGAAATCCCATGTTGAAAAAGGCATACGCGTTTATTACACCAAATAGAATTAAAATACCCGCGACCCGAATTGCCCCGCGCAGAAGTTCTTTAGCAGTACCGTGATAGGAAAAACGGTCTCCCGCAAAAAAACTTTGCGACCAGATATACTGGCGGACATTGGTTTTCGCCCAGAACTGGTAAATACCCAGGGTGAATATCGTCTTGATCAGGTTGACAAAACTGATGTTGAAAAGAGAACGACCATCGCCCTGAAACTTGAATCGGTAGCTGTCTGTCGGTATGGGAACTGAGGCTGGTTCTTCTTGCAGAGCCTCTACTATTTCAGTAGCACCGGGCAGGGGCTCAATCTCGCCTTCGACAGGCTGAATGTCCACGGCAAATCCCAGGCCCCGAAGATAGGTAGACACCAAATCCGCCTGGTGATCGGGAAAGTGCCTGTCAAAACGCCAGGGCAAACCCTGGCATAAATGATCCACAATGGTCATGGCCTTCTCGTTGCCAAACCGGAACACTTTGGCAAGCTTCCCGGCCGCTTCCGTTTTATCAGCTCCCGACCAGGTATTTAGAGTAATCTGGTAACTCATACTAGAGGCTTTCTCTGTTAATTCTTACTACTGCTTATATAGAGATCAGTAAAAATCGTAAGCGGTACGTTGTTCAGTCCAACCCAAAAATCCGTCTTTAACCGGATCGCCGGTATATTTATCCGACCCGGTGGCCCAGGTTTCCGGCTTATCCCAGTTATCTCCGTAATGGTAAAGAAGCATTTTTTTCCGGACATCCTCGGGCAATGTCATCAGTTCCTGATAAGAAGCATGGACACCGCCGAAAAATAATTGCGTGTCATGAAACATGACTTCCGCCAACTTGGCAAAACGGATAGGGTAGTCCGCATCGAACATAGTATCCCCGGAAATCCAGACTTTACGGTTGATGAACACTCCCGAGCACCACTGCGACTCATCCACGCTGATGGCAGTATCAGGAAAATGCCGCGTTCGCATGATGACAAGCTCAATGGGTCCGTGTTTGTAGGCCCAAAACTTTCTTCCCTCAATTTCAATATTCTGAGGACGAAGAATGTTAAAAAAATCGGTCAACTGCAGAGGCCGACCCTGATTTGCTTCACAATATTCGCAACCACCGGCTAGACTCTTGCTCCAGAGAATATCCTGATAGTCCCGCAAAATAATCATATCAGGCGTAGAAATGTTGGGAGTGTACCGATTCATCAGGGCAACTTCCTCCAACCCGCCAATATGGTCCGCATGGCTGTGGGTGGGTAAGTAGCAACGCACATCCAAAACACTCAATCCCAAATCGTTGAGCGCTAAAGGCCCTTGGGTACCACAATCTATCAAGACATGATGGTTTCCCTGAATGACCAATATATTGGACTGGCGCCTGCGCTTGGCAAATGCAGAGCCTGTTCCAATAAATACAATCCTTAGAGATCCATCAGTAGTAGTGAGGGGTAGAGATTCGCCGTTTCTGCAAATCTCTTTGACTTCATACATAAGCTCTCCTTCTTCTCCCCGACCAGGTGGTCCAGCATTCAGTAAAACTAAAATTTTTCATTAGGAAATCGGCAAAGTCGCCTTATCCCACATCGTGAAACAGTATCATAAAAGCCTTTTTGCGTCCATAACAGTCTGATTTTAAAAATAAAACTCGACTTCACCCCGGCCTTAAAAACCGAAAAATCAATGTCGGATCCTGCAATATTTGCCAGCCGAACTTTTTAAAACAGGGGAGGCAGATAGCAAGAAAGAATATCGCAAGCCGAGAACACAGTTGCTCGCCAGCTAGAGTCATTGTCCATTTCCTCCGGGCGGTGCCCGGCGTCTAGTGGTTTGTTTCTCAATAAGTTGGGGAAATAGAAAAATTAAGTTATAATTGTTGACCCTTGGTTACACGCAAGTTCGCAATCCCTTTATCCCTAAAGAAATGAAATATTTAGTTGTTATTGTGGCGGGTCTGACAGACAGGCCTTTCGCGGAAAAAGATAATAAAACCCCTTTGCAGTTGGCCGACACCCCCAATCTGGATGCCCTGACGCAAAACGCAACGTGTGGACCCGTTCAAACCATACCGGATGATTTACATCCGGGAAACGAGGTCTCCTGTCTGGGACTTCTGGGCCTGGACCCACAAAAATATGCTTCGGGCCACGCCCAGCTTTCAGCAATGGGACTGGGGGTAAAACCTGCGCCGGATGAGGTCGCGCTCTGTTGCGATCTGGTCACCCTGCAACCCACCCATGATGATATGGTTATGAAAGATTATACTGGCGAGCATCTTTCACATGATGATTCCGGCCTTCTCATGGATGCCCTTAAAGAGCAAGTGGTCGAAGCTCCGGTTACGTTTCATCATGGTGGCGGGTATCACAACCTGATGTTTATAAAAATTCCGCCGATTTCAGAAAGGTTGTCTCCGCCCAACGAGCTCATCGGCGAAGGAATCCGCCAGTTCATGCCGGAGGGAAACGCAACTCGCGAACTGGTCTTCGTGATGAATCAGGCGCAAATTATTTTGCACAACCATGCCTACAACAAAAAACGTGTTGCCGAACAAAAAGATCCGGTTAACAGTATCTGGTTTTGGGGAAATGGCGAGCTCGCCAACCTGCCTTCCTTCCGGGAACGGTATGACAAATGCGCGTCTTTAATCTCCGCATCTTTGATGGTTAAGGGCATCGGTAAGCTCACCGGAATGGACGTTGTGGAAGTGGAAGGGGCAACCGGATTTTGTGACACCAATTATTCCGCAAAAGTTTCCGCGGTACTCAAAGAACTGGAAAGCAAAGATGTCGTTTTCCTGCACATTTCTGCGGGAGAAGAAGTTTCGCTCAAAGGCGATGTTGACGATAAGATTTTAATGATCGAAGATTTCGATGCTCAGGTCATTGGGCCCCTGGCCCAGGCACTGGAGACAAAAGAAAATATAAAAATGATGGTAGTGGTCAACCATGTCAGCTCCGCTCAATCGATGAAATACGAACGGTCTGTAGTTCCCTATCTGGTTTATCCCGCCGCATCGGGAAACACCAGGCGGTATGATGAACAACTTTTAGAAACAGGAAAACGATTCGATAACGCCCCCGATTTATTGACCGCGTTTCTGACAAACCAGTTATGAACAAATCTTTGATTGTACAAAAATATGGCGGCACCTCGGTGGGAACCCTGGAACGAATCGAACTGGTTGCCGACCAAATCGTTAAAACCCGAAAGACCGGTGTTGATATCGTAGTCGTGGTTTCCGCCATGGGAGGGGAAACCGATAAGCTATTGAAAATGGCACGGAGCCTGGCTAAAAATCCGACTCGCAGAGAAATCGATCTACTCTTGTCATCCGGCGAGCGCATTTCGGCCGCCCTGCTGACCATCGCTCTGCAAGCCCGTGGCATTCCCGCCCTTTCCATGACGGGAAGGCAGATCGGCCTGCAAACAGACAGCACTCACACCCGCGCCCGCATCATGAATATTGATGCCCAGCGGGCGCGCAAAATGCTGAAAGAAAATCATGTGATCGTGGTCGCCGGATTCCAGGGCATCAACCCGGAAGGCGATGTAACGACTTTAGGACGGGGCGGATCGGACACCTCAGCGGTAGCCCTGGCAGTTGCGCTGGGAGCCCGGCAATGCGAAATCTGTACCGATGTTGATGGAGTTTATACCACCGATCCGAGAATGGTGCCGGAAGCCAGAAAGCTGGATGTGGTATCGTATGATGAGATGCTGGAAATGGCCAGCCTGGGAGCCAACGTCCTGCAAATCCGTTGTGTCGAGTTTGCTCATAAATATAAGATGCCCCTGATTGTTAAATCTTCTTTCAAGGAAGGATACAAGGGAACTTTGATCTGCGAGGAGGATCCGAATATGGAACAACCGGTAGTTTCCGGAATCATGTGCGACAAGAACCAGGCAAAAATCACCCTGAAGGAAGTTCCCGATCAACCGGGTATTGCCGCCAATATTTTTGAACCTTTGGCAAAGGCAGCCATCTCCGTTGATATGATCATTCAGAATGTCAGCGAGCAGGGACATACTGACATGTCGTTCACGCTACAGCGGGAAGAACTCGATGAAGCCATGGTCATCATGAATAAAGTGGCAAAGAAAATCCATGCCACCCAAGTCAGTGCCGATGCCAAAATCGTTAAAATTTCCATTGTCGGAGCAGGCATGCGCAGTCACTCAGGAGTGGCGGCGCAAATTTTCAAAACCCTGTCGGCCAATAAAGTTAACATATTAATGATCAGCACCTCAGAGATCAAAGTGTCCTGCATCATTGAACAAAAACATTCCAAACTGGCGGCCAACGCTTTGCACACTGCTTTTAAACTTGCAGACAAACCCGCCAAGAAAAAAAACAAAAAGAAAAACCAATAAAAAAATTATTTAGATATGAGCTCTGTAAAAATATACGACACCACACTCAGAGACGGGTCCCAGGCAGAAGGTGTCTCCTTCACCGTTGAGGATAAAATCCGCATCGCCCACAAACTGGACGAACTGGGAGTGCATTATGTTGAAGGAGGCTGGCCCGGATCAAATCCCAGAGATATCGATTTTTTTGAGAAGGCTCAGCGCGCCCACTTTTCGCAAACCCGGATCACCGCCTTCGGCAGTACCCGCTATCCGGACAAAAAAGTGGAAGACGATACCGTTTTGCAGGCTCTGTTGAAAACCGAAACTCAGGTAGTGACTCTCTTCGGAAAATCCTGGGACCTGCACGTGAAAGATGCCTTGTCCACCAGTCTGGATGAAAATCTGCGCATGATCTTTGAGAGCGTCGCCTATTTGAAAAAACATCGTGATGAGGTTCTCTTTGATGCCGAACATTTTTTCGACGGCTACAAGAATAATCCGCAATACGCCCTCAAGGCTGTCAAAGAAGCGGAATCGGCGGGAGCTGACTGGATCATCCTGTGCGATACCAATGGCGGGTCGCTTCCGCATGAAGTGCGTGCAATCTTTGAAGAAGTTAAAAAATCCGTTTCCGTTAAAATGGGAATCCATGCCCATAACGATTCAGAGGTAGCCGTTGCCAACTCGCTCAATGCTGTTCAGGCCGGAGCCGAGCAGGTGCAGGGCACTGTCAACGGTTATGGCGAGCGCTGTGGTAACGCGAATCTGGTTTCCATCATCCCCAACCTGAAAATCAAAATGGGGATCAACTGCGTCACCGATGAACAACTGCAATCCCTGAAAGAAGTTTCTGCATTTGTGGATGAGCTGGCCAATAAAGCACATTGGAATCAACAACCGTTTGTAGGGAAAAGTGCGTTCGCCCATAAAGGCGGTGTACATGTCAGTGCTGTGCGAAAAAATGCTCAAACCTATGAGCATGTCCAGCCTGAAAAAGTGGGCAACCACCAGCGCATTCTGGTTTCCGATCTTTCCGGGAAAAGCAATGTACTGCACAAGGCCAAGGAGTATGGATTAAATGTGGACGACAAGGATCCGAAGGTCCAGAAAATTCTTACGTCGCTGAAAGAGTCCGAAAACCTGGGCTTTCAGTACGAAGGTGCAGAGGCCTCTTTTGAACTGATGATGCGTGATGCACTGGGGCAGAAAGAAACCTTTTTCGAGTTTATCGGATTCCGCGTCATCGTTGAAAAACGCCAGGAAGACGAAGAACCTATCTCCGAAGCCACGGTCAAACTAAGAGTCAACGGTGTGCAGGAGGTTTCCGCCGCCGAGGGGACTGGCCCGGTCAATGCTTTAGACAAAGCCATCAAAAAGGCCCTGGTTAAATTTTACCCGGAACTTGAAGAGGTCAACCTCTACGACTACAAAGTACGCATCCTGGAAGAAAAAAAAGGCACCCGCGCCAAAACACGGGTGCTGGTGGAATCTGGCGACCATCATTCCAAATGGGGCACAGTCGGCGTCTCCGAAAATATCATCGAGGCCAGCTGGCAAGCCCTGATCGACAGCATCGACTACAAACTCAACCGCTAGGCGCCAGCGTGACGCTGGACCCAGCTTGCAATAACTTTTTATTGCTAACAACAGCTCATCTCGGCTAAAAAAGTTATTACACGTTGCCGCCGGCCGCTTGGCCGGAGCGGAGGAGATTGCCGATGGTTTTGCGATAATGTTTTCGCACCCGTTGGGTATGGCGGTCATAATCGGTGAGCAGGGAACCCGCCAGGGTTCCAGCGTCCTCCCCTTCGTATCCGAGTAGCCGCGCCAAAGGTGCCAACTCCTTATTGTCTTTGGGAAGAGTGTTGGTAGGGGTCTGGCGAATGATCCGCAAGGCGCACTCCAGATTTCTCAGGAAAAAGTAACTGTCCTGAAGTTCTTCCGCCATACTCTGATCGGCCAACCCAAGAGTCGCAAAACTTTGCAGGGCTGAAAGCGTGTTGGTCTGCCGCAGGCGCGGAGACTTTTTGCCGTGCATCAACTGGAGAATCTGCACCGCAAATTCAATATCGGCCAGACCCCCGAATCCCAGCTTCACATTCTTGCCCTTAGTGGATTCTTTTGCCAGTTCCTGCTCCATTCTTTCCCGCAGGCGCGATATTTCTATGAGAGATTCATATTCAAATTTTTCTTGATAAACAAACTGATGCGCGGCTTCGATAAATTTTTTCCCGACCTCAGCGTTGCCCGCCACAAACCGTGCTCGCACCAGAGCCTGTCGCTCCCAGATTCTGGCGCGGGACTGGAAATATTTCTCGTAACCCTGAACAGAAAGCACCAGCACCCCAGCATCACCCTCGGGTCTTAACTCGGTATCAATTTTATAGGCAAAACCTGCCGAGGTCATTTCCGAAGTCAGTTTATAGATCATCTGCGACAGGGCTGAATAATGACTGACAAAGCCTTCGGGAGGAGGCTCGCTTTCCCCTTCATCGTAGACCAGCAGGACATCAAGATCCGATCCAAAATTCAGTTCATGCCCGCCCTGCTTGCCCATACCAATGACACAAAAATCCCGAAGGTTAGGATGCCCGGATTTTTTTTCAAGTTCCTCACAGGCGATTCGGTAAACAGTCTCCAGAAAAACATCTGCGAGATTGGAAAGATCCTCCAAAGTTCCTGCAAGGTCCGCCTCCCTGATCAAATAGCGTACGCCAATGCGAAGTTCCTCGGCCTGCTTGACACGCCGAAGCGCCAGAGACTTGGATTCAAAATCCGGAGAAGTTTTTAAGGCGTGGTTCAAATCTTCCTGTATTTTTTCCGCCAGTTTGAATCGATAAATGGACTCCCTGTCGGTCAGCACATCTATTAAGTCGGGCCGCCTGACCAGGATTTGTGAAAGTAGCCCGCTACTTCCAAAAAGTATGAGCAGTAGCTCAAGAAATTTTTCATTGCTCTGAAACAGATTGAGAAAAGATTCTCTGGCTCCGGTTGCTTCCACAAACCGACACAGATTCTCGATGGCGGAATCCGGGTTAGGAACTCTTCGGCACTGCTGGAATATTTTAGGAATGATGCTATAAAACTCCTGAATACTTTGTGCGGAAGGGTGCGAAAACTGCGTCCCGTCACGAAAAGATTTCAGGAACCGGTAAGTTCTTTTCGGATCGGTAAGAAAGGGGATTTTTGCCAGCATGCTTTCAGTGAACTGTTCCTCCCCTATTCGAGAACGGTCTTGTTCCCCGGAAAAGGTTTCTGCCGCTTCCCGTTTTTCCTTTTCCGCAAATTGTTCGGCAAACAGCGTTCCCACGAACCGGGTGTGGTTTTCGTAGGCTTGCATCAGATTGTCGGCCAAACTTTTCTGACTGTCGCCTGCTATCCTCATTTTTCGGGCCAGCACCGCGAGGTCGGTTTCGTTATCCGGCAAGAGGTAGGTTTGCAGGCCAAAGGTGATCTGCACACGATTTTCCAGGTTCCGCAGAAAGATGTACGCCTCGCGGAGATGGTTATGATCCTCCTCAGTCAGGATATTTTTTTCGCAAAGGGTTTTCATAGCCCCCAGGGAATCTCGAACACGCAGGCTTTTATCCCTCCCGCCCAACAGCAATTGATAGGCCTGAACTGTGAACTCCACTTCCCGGATGCCACCGAACCCCAGCTTGATATTTCCTTTAGAGTGTTTTCCCTTGAGACTTTTATTGATCTGGTATTTCATGGCCTTTATTTCTTCGATGGCCTTAAAATCCAGGCTTCGCCTGTAAATAAAGGGTTCGATCATTTCGAAGAATTCTTTGCCCAGGTTTTCACTGCCTGCTGAAACACGGGCCTTGATGAGGGCCTGCCTTTCCCATGTTCTTCCCCATGACTGATAGTAAGTTTCGCAACTGGCAAGGGAATTTACAATCTCACCACTATTCCCCTCAGGTCTCAGTTCCAGGTCCACCCGAAACACATTGCCATCGGAGGTTATCTCGTTGAGGGATTGGGTGATTGCCAACGCAAGTTTGGTGAAGTACTCGTGATTGGAGATGCCGGTGGTGGATGAATCGCCCTCGCTCAGAGCGCGCGTTTCCCCCTGGCTGGAAGTATAAATATAAATCAGGTCGATATCGGAGCTGTAATTGAGTTCACGGCCTCCCAGTTTGCCCATACCCAGGACGGCAAATTCTGATTCTATCCAGTTGCCACTTGCATCCTGATAAACAGGGCGGCCATATTTTTTCCGTAGTTCCTGATCGGCATGCTCATAGGCGGCTTGCAAACAAACATCAGCGAGGTCGGAAATATCTTCAACTGTTTCCTGGAACGCAGCCTTACCCAACAGGTCTCGCAACCCGATTCGTATGTATTCTCTTTTTTTAAATTTTCGCAAAACAGAAAAAATATTTTTGTCCTGGAACTCAGCCATTTCATAGAAGTCCCGCATCATCATATCTTTCGACTTGGAGTTGGCCAGGGTCTCAGCTTGGCTCAACCAATCTACATGGGACGGTTCTTTGAGCAAGGCATCGGTGAGCACCTGACTGCCAGAAAACAAAAAAACCAGGGCTACAAACAGGGAAGGCGATTTGGTCAGCTGTGTGTATAAATGATCCTTGTCTTGAAATTTCTCTGAAAAGCGCTCGAAGTTATGCAACGCCATATCCGCGTTGTGCGAACTGGAAATCAGCTCCAGTAAGATCTGGAAGAAATCGGGATATAGTTTTTCAAACTGGGCGTGACCCGCCAAGGCAACAAGGTCTTTCCAAGCGGTTTCAGGATCACGAAAGCCAAGATCCGGAAAGGGGAGCGTTTCGTCCCAGGGTTGGCACTGATGAATTCGACGGATCAATTCTTTGTTGAGGGTCATAAAAAATGTCTTTTGTGGACTCAATCCTTGTGCGCTTTGGCCCCACGCCTAGCGGCCTGTCTAATTTAGCACAAAAAAAAACCCCCTGGGCAAACCCAGGAGGTTTTTAAATTCAAGTATCTTTCTGGAATCAGCAATCGTAATACATTTCGAATTCCAGAGGGTGCGGCCTGAGACGCAAAGGATCTATTTCATTTTCACGCTTATATTCGATCCAGGTTTCAATCAGATCCTGGGTGAAGACATCTCCTTTAAGGAGAAATTCATGATCTTCCTCCAGAGCCTGAAGGGACTGATCCAAAGAGTGAGGCAGGGTGGGAATATTTGCCAGCTCTTCCGGTCCAAGCGAATAAATGTTTTTATCCAGCGGCTCACCTGGATCAATTTTATTTTCAATGCCATCCAGACCGGCCATGAGCATGGCTGAAAAAGTCAGATAGCCATTACAGGAGGGGTCGGGAAAACGGATTTCCAATCGCTTCGCTTTAGGGCTGGGCGAATACATGGGAATTCGGATGGCGGCACTTCGGTTACGGCTGGAATAGGCCAGGTTGACAGGGGCTTCGAAACCGGGTACCAACCGCTTGTAAGAGTTGGTGGTCGGTGCAGCGAATGCGCAAATTGTCCGGGCATGCTTCAAAATACCGCCGATATAGTGCATACCCATTTCGCTGAAACCCGCATAGCTGTTACCAGCAAAAAGAGGTTTGCCTTCTTTCCAGATGCTCTGGTGAACATGCATCCCGGTTCCGTTATCGCCAAACATGGGTTTGGGCATGAACGTTGCGGTTTTGCCATGCGCTTTAGCTACATTTTTCACGATATATTTGTACCACATCAGGCTGTCAGCACATTTTACCAAAGAAGAAAAACGCATAGCGAGTTCGTTCTGTCCGCCGGTCGCGACTTCATGATGGTGACACTCCATACTGATACCAACCTGCTCCATGGTCAACATCATTTCAGAGCGGATATCCTGAAATGTGTCGTTGGGAGCCACAGGGAAATAGCCTTCTTTGTGTCTCGGCTTATGACCCAGGTTTGGGCCTTCATCCCGGCCGGTGTTCCAGGTTCCTTCCACAGAATCGATCGAGTAGAACGATTCATTCACAGTGGAATCATATTGAATATTGTCAAAAATAAAAAATTCCGCTTCCGGTCCAAAATAGGCAGTGTCCCCGATCCCGGTGGACTTGAGATAGGCTTCCGCTTTCTGGGCGATGTTGCGGGGGTCTCGGCTGTATTTTTCCTTGGTTATCGGGTCGACAATATTACCAATCATGCTAACCGTTGCGATTTTCGTGAACGGGTCCATAACCGTGGTGGTCGGATCGGGAATAACTATCATGTCACTGGCGTTAATCGCTTGCCATCCACGAATACTGGAGCCATCGAAACCCAGACCTTCTGAAAACAAGTGCTCTTCCAGTTCACTCATAGGCACAGAAAAATGCTGCCAGGATCCAAGTAGATCCATGAACTTCACATCTACAACTCGAGCATTGTTCTTTTTTGCGAAATCTACTGCCTCTTTGGGGGTCATCTAAAGTATCTCCTGCAAAAAATAGTTAAAGATTGAAATTATAAAATAAAGACATAAAAAAAACCGGCACCGTCATTACAGCTCCAGTTTCACACATGAAATCCGGCAGTTGCCGGATTGAGAAATTTGCGATCATTCTTTTAGCCAGGAACAGCTTGTTGCGCAGAACCCCTGGGTCAAATAGCGTCTTCTCCGCGCTCTCCTGTACGAATCCGCACAATATCCTGAAGATCTGTTACAAATATTTTTCCGTCACCGATTCTGCCGGTTTGTGCGGCCTGCATAATGGTATTGATCACATCTTCCACCTGATTGTCGCCGATGATGATCTCCATTTTAATTTTGGGAAGAAAATCCACCACGTATTCCGCACCACGATACAGCTCGGTATGGCCCTTTTGCCTGCCAAACCCCTTCACCTCGCTGACGGTTATTCCTTTTACTCCGATCTCGTTCAACTTATCTTTCACTTCATCCAGCTTGAACGGTTTTATGATCGCTTCAACCTTTTTCATATTTATTTTCCTCTAGCCAGTATGTTCAAAAAGAGCCTGCGTGGCGGACGATCGTCTTCATGGCAGAAAATCTTTCCAAGCCATAGATGATCTTTTTTCACGCCCCCCTCTACCGGTTACTCCCAATATAGTTCAATATTCGTGCCAATACGGATTCCTGAACCGCGTTGGCAGATTCTTCTAAAAATCTATAAAATTAAAGGGGTTTACGATACCGGCGAACTATACCACACCCTATAGGCAAATTCAAACAGGCTTACATGCCCATATTTAAGGCATTTAGGGGCTGGAAATGTTTAATTTTAAAGCGTTTTTTAGCCTTCATCACTCGCTTTGTTTATTTGATTGAGGGCAGTTTCCAGCTCCAGTCGCTTTTCCTCTATGGTTTGTTCAGACGATTTTGGCGGGAGAGATATGGGTGACGAAAAGTTGAGAGTGCAACGGGTAAAAGGCAGGGGGAGGACAAATCGGTCCCAGCTGTTTAAGACCACTTTATTTTGGGCTCCGAAGGTCATAGGAAAAATGGGCGCTCCGGTTATCCCTGCCAGTTGTACGGACCCCGGCTGAGCCACACATCTCGGTCCGCGGGAACCATCGGCAATGATAATGATTTTCTGATTCTTGCGCAAAACTTTAATCAGGGACCGGGCTGCGGAAACAGCTTTTTTATAAGTGGACCCACGTATCACGGAATAACCCATCAACCGTGCAAGCCGGGCCAGAAGATCACCGTCTGCACTCGGGCTGATCAGCAGGAAGTACTCCGGATGTCGGCGAAGATAATAAAACAGGTAAAAGATTCTTCCATGCCACAAAGTGAGAATATAGGGTCCGGTAAGATTCTTAAAATGATTCTCTTCTTCTTCATTCAGGTTTTTTGAGCGCAGGGTCAGGCACCAGAGATAAACCACTGCAAAAAGAAGGTATGGGATTACGTAATTAAACAGAAGTTTTTTCATTAGCACTCAATTCAACCATGGAATCGGTAATACGTTTGGCGACAGCCTTCATGACTCCGGGTTCTCCCAGATATTTTCTGATTTTAAGGAGACGCTCACGAACAGCTTGTTCCTTTTCTGGAGCACGCAATACGGCAAGCACCTCGGAGGAGATATTTTCTGCTGTCATTTTATGCTGTATTAACTCAGGCACCACTTCTTCCCCCGCGACAATGTTCACCAGTCCGAAAAGTGGAATTTTTACCAACCGGTCCGCCAGCCAGTGAGTCAAAGGATTCAATTTGTAGACGATAACCATGGGACACCCCAGGATACCTGCCTCCAGAGTGGCAGAACCGGATGCAATGATCAACGTGTCACAACTATTCATCACATCATAAGTTTCCCCCTGTATCAATTGGATGCCCAGCGGGTTAGCTCCCAACCGTTGCCGGATTAGATCGGGGTCGATAGAGTCCGCAATAGGAAGAAGAAACTGACAGGAACCCAGTTCGTTGCGTATTTTTTCCGCGGCCTGAATCATCACATCTAAAAGGGAGTCGATCTCGTTCATCCTGCTTCCCGGCAAAAGCCCAACGGTCTTGACTTCTGTATTCAGGGAATATTTTTCCCGACTTGCTTCACGAGACCTGCTTGGATGGACCATGTCTATAAACGGATGTCCCAAAAATTCTGCATCCACTCCGGCATCCAAATACAGCTTTTCCTCAAACGGGAGAATGACAAACATCTTTCGCACCGAGTCCCGGATATCCCGGATTCTTCCCTTCCTCCATGCCCAAATCTGTGGGCTGATGAAATAAAATACCGGGCAATCAAAACGCCGCGCCTGTTTTGCCAGTCTAAGATTTAATGTGGGATAGTCGATGAGAATCACCGCATCATAACGGCACGAGGCGATTTCTTTCATCAATGCGCGATAGACCCCGTAGTAATGACCGAATTCTCCCAGAACCTCAACGATCCCAACCGTGCCCATGCGTTCGATGCCAAAGAGCGTATCCACGCCTGCTTCCCGCATTCGCGACCCACCCATTCCGGAAAAACGGGCATGAGGCAAAAGAACCTTTAAAGCCGAGACCAGATTCGAGCCATGCAAATCTCCCGATGCCTCGCCAGCTATAATTAAAAAATGCGGATGTTTATCTTTCATTTACAGTAAGCCCTGTTCATTGCCAGAACGGCTCGCCCGTATATTGCACGAGAGGTTGTAAATCACCCCAGCCCCTCTTTGTAAAAGAGGGGTCCGTTGAAGCTTCTCCTTCTTAAGGGGAGAAATTATTAGTATTGCGCTTGAGGGCTACTCTGCTCCTCGGGCAATGCAGTGCTGGCCCCACGCCTAGCCCACTCCCGTGGGAGGGAACATGGCAATTACTTTTTAAACCGAGTTGACCTGTTGCTCGCCAGCAATAGTTATTGCACACTGGCCCCACGCCTAGTGGCTAGACACAGATCACAGCAATTTTGGCATCATTGGCCAGGTCGAGAACTTTTTCCTGTTCCACCACCATGACCCTCTCTGCCTCCAATGCCAGAACTCCGCCCTGTGCCAGCATACTGATCGTTTGCGGTCCAATTCCCGGGCTATCGTAGCGGTAATCCTGATTGGTCCTGCTGACTTTGATCACCACACACTTTCCCTGGGCCAAATCACATCCCCTTTGAATCGCCCGGTCCGTTCCCTCCAAAGCTTCAACGGCTACCACTGTTTTGTTTTTTACTACCAGCGTCTGGCCAATTTCCATGTCCGCCAGTTTGCGGGCAATGGGCAGTCCAAATTCAATATCTTCCAGCTCCTGTTTTGTGGGTTCCCGGCGGGTTAGGTTTCCTTTTTGAGGAAAAATATCCGACAGAAATTCCTTTTGGCTTAAAACTTTGAAACCTTCTTTTTCGAGCTCAGCAATCACTCCCAGCAGTAAAACCTTGTCTTCGTGCGTGGCGATGTTTTTGAAAAACTGGAGGGCTTTAAAATCGAACTTCTGCAGTTTAAAAATGATGCTTTTATCAACCTTGCCCAGAATCAATAAGTCCTTCACACTGTTCTGGTGTAGCGTCTTGAAGATTTTACCCGGCTGGCCGACTCCAATTGAGTAGCACTCTTCCGAAAACGGTGCCAGACTATTTTGGATTTCCTTTGAGAAACCAATGCTGACAAGTTTTATCCCAAGCTGGCTGGCTTTTCGCGCAAAATATACAGGAACTTCTCCCGCTCCGGCAATGAGGCCTATCCTGGTGGTATGCATGATGATGGGCTAATAGAAGATTACAGAAGGCGTGTCGGTTTTGCTAAACAATTGCAGAAACCCGATGAGCAATGCGGGTTCGGTCTTATTTTTTCCCTTTTTGATTAAACTTGCCAAGAATATCCAAGGCGATTTCCAGCGAATAGAGTTCATTATCCACCGCTACATTTCGAGGGCTTCCATTTTTAACGCAGTCCACGAAATGCTGGAGTTCCAGCTTGAGAGGATTATCTTTGTGGACAAAAATACGTTCGACCAGCGACTCCTGTTTATACCGCAGTGAGCCTTTGCTCATTTGATGTTCCGAAGATGATTTGCGGTGAACATAAATTTCCTGATCGGTGTAATCCAAAACCACAAAAGAATCTTTCTGCGTTACCGATAAGGTTCGCTCTTTATTCTGCGAAACCCGACTGGCAACAATACTTGCAATGCATCCATTTTCAAACTCAAGCTGAGTATTCACAAGGTCATCTCTTTCGGAAAAAACCGAAGCTCCAAGAACATGCGTTTTGACCACCTTGGATTTGATCAGGTTAAGAACAATGTCTATGTCATGGATCATGATATCCATCACCACGCCATCATCCTTGATCCTTTCTGTGAAAGGCCCCATGCGTTTGCACTCCACAAAAATCGGAGCCTCGACTATTTTATGGAGTTCCTGCACCGCCCCATTAAAACGTTCCACATGGCCGATGTGCAGAGTCAGGCCCTTGTCCTGAGCCAACTGGAAAAGTTCGCGGGCGTGATTGAGGTCGTTGGCGCAAGGCTTTTCAAGCAGAACGTGGATACCATTATTAAGCAGTTCCCTGGCAACAGGGTAGTGCAGAGCAGTGGGAACAGCGACTACTGCGATATCGACCTGCCCAAAGAGATCCTTACAGTCTGCGTAGCCGGGAATGCTATATTTGTCATGGATGGCTTTTCGGCGTTGAGGACTAACATCCACCACTCCGACAAGGTCCACCTCCTGCAGTTCGGCCAGAACCCCAACATGGTATTCACCCATTTTTCCAATTCCAACCACGCCAGCTCTTACTTTTGCCACTACTTGGTCACCCCTCTGGAAGAATTTTTTATAAAATCAATAAGGTAGTGAATTTCATCGAACATTTCAATTTCCGCTTCAATCTTTTCTACAGCCTGCTTGGTATTCAGTTCCGGTTGAGCAATGCATTTCAGGGCTTTTTTTATCGCCGCCCGAACATTCGGTTTGAAATTTGCCCGCTTGAGTCCCACCGCATTTACACTGAGAAGTCGGGCTCGGGTTCCTTCTACCGTGGAAAAGGGGAGGACATCCTGATTCACACCTGCGAGTCCCGCAACCATGGCATACCGACCTATTCGGACAAATTGGTGGACGCCAACAAGAGCCGAAATAAAAACCCTGTCTTCTACAATAACATGACCGGCCAAGCTCGTACTATTTACAATCACCACTTGGTCGCCAATTTCACAATCATGGCCTAAATGCGAATAGGCCATGAGCAGGCAACCCTTGCCAACACGGGTCACTCCATTTTCGTTACCCGACCGATGTATGGTGACATATTCTCGAATCACAGTTCCATCGCCAATTTCTACTGTGGCGGGGACATTTTTAAAATTAAGAATCTGGGGTTCTCCCCCCAGTGAGGCACCATGGAAAATTTCACAATTTTTCCCGATGACCGTACCCGCTTCGATCAATACGTTGGGTCCTACAATCGTTCCCTCACCGATCTGGACACCTGGGCCAATGGTAGTAAAAGGACCTACCTTAACTCCCGGGGCCAACTCGGCATCTGGATGAACAACTGAACTGGAGTGAATAGTCACGTCTTAAAGGACAAGGCCAATTTTCATTGGCCGGCTACGGGCTGGAAAATGCGCGAGATAAAAATTGTGAATGCCAGCCGTTTACAATATCAGTCTTTACCGAGCATTGCCTGAAGGGTACATTCGGCGGCCAAAGCATCCCCCACAAACGCTTTACCCTCAAACCGGAAAAGAGTTCCCCTTTGCTTGATCTTAGTCAACTCAAGCCGCAGTTGATCTCCCGGCACAACCGGCCTCCTGAACTTGGCCTTATCGATACCTGTAAAGAACACGGAAGGCTCACCCTCCTTACCCAGTATTTTGACACCTAAAATACAGGCGACCTGTGCCAGGGCTTCGATAATGAGAACGCCCGGCATAACAGGAAACTCCGGAAAATGTCCTTGAAAAAAAGGCTCATTGACAGTCACATTTTTGATGCCAACTATCCGGGAGTCCATATCGCATTCAATAACCTTATCTACCAGCAGAAAAGGATATCTGTGGGGGATGGTCTTTTTAATTTCGTTAATATCCATCATAGAAGAAATTCGTTCTTGCAGTTGCAAGCCTGTGCGGGTTTTATCCCCCGTGGCTACCACATCTTTCAAGTAAAAATTTTTGTCGGATACCCGGTCCGCTTGCGGCAGGGTCGTTCATTGCGGGATCAAGCAGGTTTTACTAACCGTAGTTTTACAGGAACTATTTATTGACCCGATCATAGGTACGGGTTGCGGTTTTCGTCAAATCGTTACCCTTGTCATGATAGAAAACAGCCTTCTGCTCCAGAATCATTGTATAGCCCTTTTCTTTGCCGATCTTTTTTATGATTTCCATCATTTTACGAAGGATTTTTTGGGTCATTTCCTTTTCTTTTTTTCCGAACTCCGCATTCTGGTCCTGGACATATCTTTCAAAAGCGACTTTTTCTTTTCTTAGCTTCTCTTCCTTTTTCTTTTTCAGTTCCGGATCCAAAACAAAACTTTGTTTGTTCAATTCCCCCAGCATTTTCTGGATTTTCTTTTCCCGGGCCGTGATTTTTTTCTTCTCTTTTGTGAAATCCAATTTGAATTTATTGAAACTGGATTTCCACTCCTTAGTACTGGACACCGCTTTTTGAATATTTACAAACCCTATCTGGCCATCCGCAGCAAAAGAAGAAACCGCTAAAGGTCCACAAATGAAAAAACCAAAAACAAGCAACAACCCGATAATCCTGAGCTTTCGAGAAATTGTTAACCGCATAAACATGATCCTTTTGAAAAAAATTTAAAATGCACTTCCTGCCGAGAAATGAAATTCTGCCGCCTCTTCGCCGGACTTTTTATCCAGTTTGATGCCATAGGCAAAACCCAGTGGGCCAAAGGGACTGATAAAACGGATACCCGCGCCAATGCTACTTCGCATTTCTCCCAGGTCAAACGTGTTGGACGTGGTACTGGTGTCAAAACCCCCGCCATAAATATTCCCACGGTCATAAAACACAAAACCACGAAAAGACTTGGTAAAAGGATACTGCACTTCCAAATTAAAAAGAAGCGATTGGTTGCCTCCTATAGGATCGTCATCATCATTTTTTGGTCCAACATCCCCAATATTAAAACCCCGCAATGAAGTCGGCCCTCCCATGAAAAATCTTTCAAAGGCTGGCAGTTTGTCATTGCCATATCCATCCGCGTAATTAATCCGGGCATGAGCCGCAGCCACCAACTTTCCTACCAGAGGGTGGTAATACGTCACTTCGTAGAAATGCTTGGTGAATTTAGTGCCTCCCAGCCCTGCGAGTTCAAATCCTACCACATGCCTCCACCCTGAGGAAGGATTTAAAAAATTATCCCGGGAATCGTAAACATACGTTGGCGCGATTCTGCTGGTCAGGCGGGTCCCATTTTTAAAGAACTCCGTTTCATCAGAAGCATCTACTCCTGACGTTTCTACATTTGCCAACCGGTATTTAAAGTTAATCGAATCATACTCGGAAAGGTTTTTACCCAGGCGAAAACCACCGCCAGTTGATTGGGCATCAAAACTGATATAATCCTGATCTTCGTTAAATGCATCGACCCCAAATGATATTTCGGAATCAAAGAGTCTCGGCTCTGTAAAGTTTATTTTAAAGTCCGTACGGATGGAAGATAAATGGGCATTCAGGCTCAACCTCTGCCCATTTCCAAAAAGGTTATCCTGGGTTACAGACGTGGAAAAAATAAAATTCTCGATTGAACTGAAACCGACACCCACTGAGAACGATCCAGTAGGCCTTTCTGTCACTGTCGCGAGAACGTCGATGAGGTCGGGGTCCTGGCCTCTATGGGTATCAATTTTGACATCTTCAAAATAATTGAGATTGTTGATCCGTTGTTTGCTTCGTTTTAATTTGGAGCCGTCAAAAACTTCTCCTTCTTTCAGCCGAAATTCCCGACGAATGACATTGTCCCGTGTTTTGATATTTCCAAGAATTTCAATATTGCCAACATAGACTTTTTTACCCTTGTCAATTTCAACGGACAAGTCAACGGTGCGATCTTCATCGTTTAATTGTGAAATCGGGTTGGCATCGGCGTAAGCATAACCTTTTTGGGAGTACAAGTCGGTGATCGCCAAAATATCCTGGCGAAGTCTGGATACGTTATAGATTTCACCGACCTTGGTCTGAATGCTTTTTTGAATTTCATCTTGGGAGACTGCGGCATCTCCTTGTATTTCCATGGTCTTTACGCGGAACTGCGGGCCTTCTTCAACCGGGACGGTAATATGAATTTCCCTGGCCTTTTGATTTATATCTATACGAGGTTCCAGTACCTTGACCCTCAGATAGCCGTGATCGTGGTAGTACCCTTCTATGCGGAACAAATCCAGCTTTAAGATATCTTTCTGATACACCCCTGAATCATCCAGAAAGGAATACCAGGTCTCTTCCTCTGTTTCCATCTGGTCGCGGAGGTCTTTATCCGGGATAGCCTTGTTTCCGGAAAAACGAACCTTCTCAATTTTTACCTTTTCCCCTTCTTTGATCCTGATCGTGATATTTACCAGGTTATCCTGATTGGGTTGGGTATCGATATTCGTTTGGGCAAAAAAGTATCCTTTTTCACGATACAGCTTAAGGATTTCCTCATTGCTCTCCTGGATCAGGTGCTCATTGAAAGCCGTTCCCCGCTTGAGTCCAATTTTTTCCCGGATATCATTAGCATCAACCTTATCATTGCCTGAGATTTCGACATCCCCGACTGACGAAATTTCTTCGACATAAAATTCAACTTCCAGGCCCTTCAGGGTGTTGTGTGTCTCCACACGGATATCCTTGAATTGCCCCAGGCTATATATTTGCTCGATATCTTCACGGATCTGTCTTTTGGAAAGCGACGTGCCAGGCTTGGATTTGATGTAATAGAGAATGGTTGATTCATCAATCCGCTTGTTTCCTACCACCTTCACAGACTGGATGTTTTCGCCTTCCTGAGCAGACAAAAGAGGGGCCGTGACAAGGAGAATCACGCCTATCAGGATCGCAAAAAAAATGTGGGCTTTTTTCACCATTTAGCCAGAACTACCTGAAATCCTACGAGTTATCGGGAAAAATCCGCGCCTGAGTTTTCAGGCAAAAAAAAGTATTAAGCCCCAGCAGTATAACCTGCTGAAACTTAATACCTTATGTATTTTTTATCACCATCGCTCCGCTCAAGCGAAGAAAAAATTCTCAACCAACATTAAGGGCTCCCGTTTTTTCAACAAAAACCAGGGTGTCATCCTGCAAGCTCACCTCAATGAGCCCTCCATTAGTGAAACGACCTTTCAGCATTTCATCAGACAAGATATCTTCCAAATGTTTTTGAATCGCGCGTTTCAATGGCCGGGCGCCAAAATTGGAATCAAAACCTTTTTCCGCCAGCCATCTCTTTGCATCAGGAGTCACATCAAGAGTCAGCCCCTGTTGAATCAATTGCTCGTTGAGAACATTCAACTGAACATCGAGAATACTGACAATATTTTCCAATTCCAAAGGACGAAAGACCACCGTTTCGCTCAAACGGTTGAGAAACTCGGGATTGAAGGTTTTTTTCAAGTCCTGCTTCAATTCCTTTTGCATCTTGTCATAGCTGAGCTCGTCATCGCCGTTGTGGAATCCCAGACTGGTTCCCTTCTCAAGCATTCGAGAACTGATGTTGGATGTTAGAATCACCACCGTATTTTTGAAATCCACTACCCGGCCATAACTATCGGTCAGGCGGCCATCGTCCATGATCTGCAAAAGAAGATGGAAAATATCCGGGTTGGCTTTTTCGATTTCGTCAAAGAGGACCACCGAATAAGGTTTACGGCGTACCTTTTCTGTCAACTGACCGCCTTCCTCATAACCGACATAACCCGGAGGTGCACCCGTCAAACGAGACACATTGAATTTTTCCATATACTCCGACATATCAAGCCGGATGAGCGCGTCCTCATTGCCAAACAGAAATTCGGCCAGAACCTTTGCCAACTCGGTTTTTCCCACACCGGTTGGGCCGAGAAAGAGAAAGCTCCCAATAGGTCTTTTCATATCTTTCAAACCCGAGCGGGACCGGCGGATCGCCTTGGTAAGCACTTTGATGGCTTCTTCCTGCCCTACCACTTTACCAGCCAACTCCTGCTCCATGTTCAGCAAGCGCACGCTTTCCTTCTCTTCAATTCGAGAAAGCGGAATTCCGGTCATACTGGAAACAACATCGGCAATATCATCTTCGGTAATGCTGGGCTCACTGGCATCACGGCCTTTATCCCAGTCTGCCTTCACCGTCTCCAGCCTATCGCGCAACTCTTCTTCCTTATCGCGCAACTCAACAGCTTTTTCAAATTCCTGATTTTCGATACAGGTTTTTTTGTCGCGAACAACAATATCTATATCGCGCTGAATTTTTTTCATTTCTGGAGACTGGGTGATCTCACGCAGACGCACCCTGGACCCCGCCTCATCAATTACATCAATAGCCTTATCGGGGAGGAACCGGTCGCTGATGTATCGTTCCGCAAACCGCACAGCAGTAACAATCGATTCATCGGAGATCTTGACCTTGTGATGCAGTTCATAGGGAACCTTAAGTCCTTTGATAATTTCAACAGTCTCATCCACCGTCGGCGGATTCACAATGATGGGCTGAAAACGCCTTTCCAGTGCGCCGTTTTTCTCAATGTATTTTCGGTATTCTTCCAGAGTGGTCGCGCCGATGCATTGGATCTCGCCTCGGGACAAAGCCGGTTTGAGCATATTGGATGCATCCACCGAACCTTCGGCGGCTCCCGCTCCCACCAGAGTATGCAACTCGTCAATGAACAGAATGACGCTGTCATTCTGAACGATTTCCTTCATGATGCCTTTGAGACGAGCCTCAAACTGACCGCGATACTTGGTGCCCGCAATCAGGGAACCCAAATCAAGCGAAACCACACGTTTCTCAAAAAGCGTATCCGGCACTTCCCGTTCTATAATAAGCTGGGCCAGACCTTCAACGATCGCGGTCTTACCGACACCGGGTTCGCCAATCAATACCGGATTATTTTTCGTACGGCGACTGAGAATCTGGATCACCCGCTCGATTTCCTTGGCCCGACCAATGATCGGGTCCAGCTTTCCGTCCAAGGCCATTTTGGTCAAGTCACGACTGAACTCATCCAGAGTCGGGGTCTTGCCCACCTCGCGGTTGCTCTCGGTAGGCTCTTTGAACATATCAACAATTTTTTCCCGGACATCGTCAAAGAACATGCCGAAACTGTTCAGAACACGGCAGGCGACTCCTTCCTTCTCTTTCAAAAGACCCAAGAGAAGATGCTCGGTACCAATATAATTATGATTGAGAGACCGGGCCTCCTCCACCGCAAACTCCAAAACTTTCTTGGCACGGGAGGTAAAAGGAATATCTCCGATGATCAAAGAGTTTGAACTGCGAGGCAGATTTTTTTCCAGTTCCTTTTTCAACTGAGCCATATCTACGCCACTTTTTTGAACTATGGCAATAGCTATGCCCCCGCCATCCTTAATGACGCCTTGCAAAATATGTTCTGTACCTAAATATTCATGGCGGTAAAGTTCAGCTTCCTCGCGAGCAAGGATGATGACTCTGCGCGCTCTTTCGGTGAATCGTTTAAACATGATCCAAATTGCCTCAAAATAGCGGATTTATAATCTGATAAGGGGCCCAACAAGTAAAAGCTGTGGGGCTATATCCCTGTTTTGTAATCGGGTAAACTTCTCAATTATCTTAACAAATGCTACCAACTATAGGAAGGATTAATTTTCCCTCGGCCTTCAGGCACCAAGGCCTTATATTTCATAGGGTTATACTGTCACCCTGCAATCCGCCAAACCAGTAAATCCGGGCCTCGGCATATGGTCCTTTATCGGCCAAAAATCGAAAAGACTTAAAACCTGAATTGAGTTAAAAATGCCCACTCCCTATCCGAAAACGTAGATCAACTGTAACCAGCATCCTTATGGAAGCAGACCACTGCCGCAGTCGTGCTGGGAGGGTAAAACTCATTTGCCGATGTCAGGGTCACGCCAAGATCCTCTGCTCCGAGAAGTTCCCATATAACGCGATTATAAGACAGGTCCGTTATTGCCGGGTAACCCGGACTGTAACGCTGGCCCCGATAATCTTTTTTTGCCCCTACCCCGTGACGAAGCAGTTGATGGATGTATCCCGCAAGGTCCTCAGCCACCCGGTCACTCAACCCTTGCAGGTATAACGCCGACTCGCTGTCGTTCTGCGCCTTGAACCCCTCGACACCCACTTCGGCCTGGTCTCCGGCAGTGGATATTTGTAATCCGATCGCATCCCATTGCCCAGAAGCTTTAGGATGGAAATACTGCCCTACAGAAAAGACATCTTTTCTTCCCTTGCCGATGCAGACATCGAATCGGATTCGCGCTAATTCTTTTTCCTGATCCTGCGTATCATAAATAATGACCTCATCGCCATCCGATTGCGCCGGGAAAAGCCCAAACCGGGCCTTAGGAATGATCCATCCGTTCTGTTCCGCTTTTTCTATCCAGGTTTTTTCCAATGCCTGAAGTTGTTGCAGAGTCACACCCTTTGGAGCCCAGGATGATTTTTTACCGAACTTCCAGTTTAGCGAATACAAACTTTTCCTATCCATGCTTCCTGCAAGCTTGTGTAGTTTGAACTCGACCTTGTGAAGTCCATATCCGTCTGCAGGGACTTCATGGTGCCTGAAAGAAATTTTTCTTCGCGGTAGAGTCTCTAAAAGTTTGTCTTTTTCTGCCTGAATTCCTTTTGCCCGCTGGTATTCGCGTAAAAGCTGTTCGCGGTTTTCTTGCAGGAAAACAGGTCGCTTTGCAGAGTCCATCAACTGACCCATGATGTTGACGCCATCCATTCCGCTTTTGCAGTAAAAAACATTGTCCATGATCGATGCCGTGTCTTCGCCGCCATGCATCGCTACATACCCGGCATGGCGAGAGTTAACGGGAGCCCCGCCAATAAGAATGGGAATGGCATATTTCCGCTCGGTCAACATATCAGCAACCGTTATCATATGATTGGAGGTTTGCACCAGCAAGGCACTCATGCCGATGGCGTCGGCATTTTCCTGCTCGGCTGTGTCAATAAACTTATCCAGCGGAACCTGGACCCCAAGATCAATCACCCGGTAGCCATAGTTTTCCAGCAGGGTTTTCGCCAGGTCCTTGCCGATGCTATGCACATCCTGATAAACGGTGCCAATCACCACCACCCCTTTATAGTCAATCTCAGCACCGGGTTCGACACCGCTCTGAAAACGCATGAAACTTTCGAGAAACACCATCACATGACGCATGACATCGGCACTTTTTAAAAGATGCGGCAGGCTCACTTCTCCCCGACCAAAAGCATCTCCCAACTCGCGCATGGCTATCATGAGGTGGCCGCTTATAAAATCCAATGGCGTATGGGTTTCAATGGCTTTGGCAACATCCACCACAATGCGGTCTCTGTATGGAAAAACACCGCCTTCTTTCTCAATATTTCCTTCTTCTTTTTGTTTGAAACCGTCCTTGATGCGCTGACAAATACTTTCTTCCAGAGCAAGATCCTGATACTCGACTTTTTTGACCTTCACCCCGGTTTTTTTGGTCAACGCAATCTCTTCGAGTTCCTCAAAGGCATTCAAGTCGCGATCCAGAATGACCTTTAAAGCCAGGGCTACATCATTTTCCGGCAGACTCTCAAGCGGAACATAATGGTGCGGATTCAAAATGGCGCAGTCCAGCCCAGCCTTTCTCCCCTCGTCCAGAAAAACACTGGTCAGCACCTTTCGCATATATGGCTTGGCTGAAAGCCCATTGGTCAGGTTGCCTACGCCAATACTGGTTTTTAGATCCGGGTGAATCGCTTTGATGCGAGGCAGGCATTCTAAAGTCTCGGCGCAAAAGTTAAGACCTTCCACCGACTCCGACCCGATGGGGTAAGCATTGACATCAATAATAATCTGGTCGGGTGTCACGTTAAATTTTTCCCCAGCCTGTTTAACAATTTCTGCGGCCAACTCATATTTTTCATCTGCAGTCTGGCCCGGCCCTTCCGGCCCGTTCACCAAAGCGATGTAGAGGGGACAATGTTCCGCAGTTTGAGACAGGACCGCGTCCAGCTTGCTCACTCCATCCTTATATTCTTCCAGGCTGATGGAATTGATAATCGGTCTTCCCGGATAGGTTTTGATGGCACTCTCGAGTGCCTCCACCGAAAAGGAGTCGAGGCACATGACGCCTTTAAAGTCGCTGGTCAATGCATAAATTGTTTCGGGCAATACCACTTCGGTTTCCACGATATTGCTATCCATACAAACATCAATGATGTCGATGCCCAAATCCTTGACCTGCTCTTCCACCACTTCTTCCAAAGTGGTCATCTGGATGCCATCGTCTCGCTCCACCGCTTCACGCACTTTTTTACTACCCCTTACGTTCAGCCTTTCCCCGATGCGGATCAAACCCTGGGAACTGTCCAGAGCCACCGCTTCCTGCGGACCAGAAACATAAACCTGGTTGGCCGGTAAAGTTCGTTCTGGTACAACACCTTTCAACCGGTTTGACAGAGCACGAATATGGTCCGGAGTGGTTCCGCAACAACCACCAATAATGGCGACACCGAATTCTTTGACGAAACGTTCGACATAATCCGCCATCTCTTCCGGTTGCAACTTGTAGCAGGTCTTGCCATCCTCGGAAACCGGTTGCCCGGCATTGGGTATGATGGATATGGGGTGGTGGCAGAGTCGACTCAGTTTTTCTACCGTTTTTTGCATGAGCTCAGGGCCAGTATTGCAGTTGATACCAAAGGCAGAAATCCCCATGCCCTGCACGGCAACGTAGGCAGAATGAATATCGGTATTGAAAATCTGCATTTTGGAAAAATTATCCACCGTGACCTGAGCAATAATGGGGACCTTCTTTCCCGTCTGCTCAAATGCCCGTTGGGCCCCAATTAACGAGGCTTTTAGCTCCAGAATATCCTGTTGCGTTTCAAATAAGAGAACGTCGGCACCGCCTTCGATCAAACCCAGTACCTGCTGTTTGTTGTTATCAACAATTTGCGACCAGATTGCCTTTTTGAGATCGGCCTCGGTCTTGGAAAGGACATAGTTGGAAGGCCCGATGGAACCAGCAACAAACAAAGGCCGCCCATCGTAGTCCGGCGAAGCTTTATACTTATCTATCGCTCTTCTGGCAATTCGGCACCCTTCAACATTCAAGTGCCAGGTGATGGCAGAATAATCCGACTCTTTTAAGTTTAACTCTGGCGGAATGGCCTTGATATCGGTTAGATCAATATCCTTAAAATCGAATTCGGCCAAACGCAGAGGAGAAGCCCCGAAAGTGTTGGTCTCGATCAGGTTGGCCCCTGCCTGCAAATATTTCAGGTGGATCCCTTCCAGATCATCCGGACGGGAAAAGATCAAGAGGTCGGTCAGCATTTTAAACGCGGGACCGCCGAAAGCAGAGTCATCCAACGCCAGGTTTTGCACCATGGTTCCCATGGCGCCATCCAGGATAAGAGTCTGGGTTCCTAAGATTTCATCAAATTTCATTTTCATTCCATAAATTAACGGTTCAAGTCTGAGTCTGCATTGTCTTCATGACCCGGAAAATATTCCGGTAAAGTCACAATGAAAACAGCCCCCTGTCCTTCACGGCTTTTGGCCAAGAGGCTTCCACCATGCCACTGGGCAATTTTACGGCAAAGGGCGAGACCCATTCCGCTTCCCTCATAAGCACTGCGTCCATGCAGTCTTTCAAAGGGTTTGAAAATTTTATCAAGATATTTTTCATCAAACCCGATTCCATTGTCTTTCACATGAATTTCAAATTGCCCATTCTCCAGTTTTTTTGAGCTTATTTTTATGTTTAGCGTTTCCTCTTGCCTGCGAAATTTAAGGGCGTTGGAAAAAAGGTTTTGGAACAACTGATGCATTTGAGTGCGATCCGCTTCCAGGGAAGGAAGGTCGCCAACGTCCACCACCGCATTTAAATGCTCCAACTTCAGTTCAAAAACCGAGATAACCTCATTGACAACCCTGGATAAATCTATTTTTTGAAAAGCTCTGGCCTTGGTTGTGACTCGGGCATAGCATAGCAAATCCTCAATGAACACCTGCATACGAAGTGCGGCAGATTCCATTCGACCCAGATAAGACAGTTCTTTTTCTTCCAGTTTATTTGCAGAACTTTCCTTCAGACGTTCACCAAAAACCGCAATCTTTCTTATCGGTTCCTGCAAGTCGTGTGAGGCGATGAAAGCAAAATCTTCAAGCTCCTTATTACTGCGTTCCAACTCCTTGGCATATTGATTGAGCTTTTGTTCCGCGCGGATTCTTTCCGTCAGGTCAGTCGCCACAAATACGTACCCCTCAATTTCATTATCCACATTGCGCAAACTGGAACCCGAAAACAAGACCGGAATTGACCTCCCGTCAGCGTGTCGATAAGCCTGCTCCAGGTTGAGCAATTTCCCCTGCTGGTCCAGCTTCTTCATAATCACCTGTTCAAATGTATCTGCGTCATGAAATATTATTCTGGCATGGCCCCCTGTCAACTCGTCTTCCCTGTGACCCAGTAAATCCAGGGTGGCCCAATTGAACATTTCTATATTCCCCTCCGGGCTAACCACGATCAATGAGTTTTGCATATAGCGGATGATATCGTCCACATGAGATTTCGAGACGGTTGTCTGCTCGAGGTCCTCGTGCATTTTCCTGAACGATTCAGCCAGTTCTCCTATTTCATCCGTCCGGTCAATGGAAATATTTACACCCTTCTCCCTCCGGCCTATTTTCTTTGCCCATTGAGAAAGCTGAGTGATGGGGTGGGCCAATCCTCCGGCCACCCGAATCGCGGCGATAACCGCTAACAATGAAAATGCCGACACCAGAATCAGAAATGAAAACAGATTTTTTTGAAAACCCTGCTCTTCCACATCGCGAAGTTTTAATCTCATCTCCTTGGTCTGACGGGTTAATCCAGCTAAGGAGTAACTCATCACCAGTCCGCCCAGATATTCATCCTCCAACTTTATAGGCGCAACGATTTTAAAACTTTCGCCCTCTCTTATCATTTTCACGGACTGCTCTGAAAAAGAACCCCGGACAACAAGGTCATGCAAGGCTTTCTCATGAACTCGATTTTCCCCCCAGCTGTCATGAACAATTCTTCCCTGGGCATCAAACACGATAATATGACTGATGTCTTCCTGCTCCATGGCAGGAGCCAGCGTAAATTGAATGGACTCCAGGTCCAAAAAATAAAGGGCGTTGACCAGATTACTTGCCAGGTACACCGCAAATAAGCGCGCGCGAACTTTTAGCTGGCTGAGCAATTGCTTTTCCATCGCGCTGGTCCCGGATGCAATAACCCCGGCCAAGGTCGAGCGGGACTGGAAATACATATTCGTTCCCATTAATAACGCCAGGGAGAGAACCAGCCCCAGAATCACCAGAGAATATTTTGTCTTAAGCTTTAGTTTCACAAGCGTTTCAGTTCCCCAGCTCCGGACCAATGAATCTCAAAAGATCTTTTGCCTGTTCCAGGTTTTTCCAGATTGCGGGGGTCAATTTCTCAAAGCGGTTTGTCGAGTCATAGGCCAAAAGAGCCTTTTGACCCTCCGGGTTTTCGTGGGCACTCAATAATACCGCCGCCAGTTCCTGCCGCAGTCTATCATCCAGCCCTTTACGAAAAAGCTCCAGCCTTCTTGGAATGAAGGCCGACTTATAAATGATCTTCAATTCCTTTTTAACAGGACCAGGCGTATCAATCGTATAATCCCAGTCCTGATTACTGAACGCCCCGGCATCAGCACGGCCGGTATATACCGCTACGGAAACATTGGACTCATCCCCGCCGGTAAAAAAATAACCGACTTTATTTTCAGGAACCGGAGCCCTGGGAGTTTTTAACGGAACCAATTCTACTCCCATCTTCCTCAATACAGCGGCGGGGAGCAGAAACGATGTGGTGGACCCGGCATCATTGAAAGCAATTTTCTTGCCTGCCAAATCCGCAAACCCGTGGATGCCACTGTCTTTCCGCACAAAAAATACCGACCGGTATTCCGACACATTCTTTTTCCAGCGCAACAACACGGGCTCAGCATCAGCCAACCGCATGAAATCCAACGCAGAAAACACGGACTCGGAAACCCAGTCCACCTTTCCTTCTTTCAAATACCGAATCATCTGGCGATTATCCCTGGCAAACAAAATTCTACCCTTCGAGATACCCCGGTTCGCAAGACGCGAAACCGCGTAGTCGACCACTCCTTTTAACCTGACATAGTGTTTTTTGGGGTTGGCGCTCACCCTTCCGATCACCAGAGTTGCTTTTCTGGGTGAAACGGACTCCTGTTTTTTGTCTGGCAGGTTCGACCCGAGATCATCAGGGAAACCCGGCGATGACCCCATAACCAAAAACAGGAATAAGAATGCAGGAATACTGAACCATTTAAGTTTCATAACTTGACCGGTTATTTTTAAAAATCAATTTGCGCCCGCATTTGGAATGCGGCGGCATCTTCGTTCCCGGCTTTCGGGTCAGTATCGATGAAAACCAAATTAGCCATGAACCGGATCAAAGGGTTGACATACCAATTGAGGCCGAGTGTTATGTTTTCCTCTTCTCCTCCAAGGATAACACCATCATTCAAATCAATCTGGCTATATCGCAGAGCCACTTCCCAGGCACCCAGTCCGCCCCGCCCCGCATTGTTGTTGGGTTTTATCCGCGAGAACGCTCCGCCCTTATATTTATAATTCCGCGACTCGCCGGTTAAAAACCAACTGGCTAAAATATAACTGCCCTGAAAATCCACATTGGGGAAATTGGCCCTTCGCCTGACAGTTGAGTGGAAATATTCTCCCTGCACGGAAAACGGACCCCGCACCACTGCCCCTTCCACCACAGAGTTGACATAAGAAAATGCCTGACCAATATCTCCTGTATCTACAAGACTGACTGACGTCACCGACGATTCGGGTTTGGAGCTGAAACTCACACTCTGCGTGTCATCGGATACCCCCCGAAAAGCCACCGCAACACCCAGGTGAACCGCCTGTGTTTTTTCATGAACAGGAGAAAAAGTCAGTCTGCCGGTCACGCCATAACCCTCCCCGTCAACTCGAGAGTCTCCCGGGCCTTCCCCGAAAACTCCGCCGGCCGCAGCCCACTGACCTCCATAAGTAAAAACTCCCACACCAATATTTCGTCCCGGCGCAAAGGTAACCGCCATCGCCTTTTCCATAAGAGGAGTGTACTTGGAACTGCTCATCTCATCGAGACTGAAAGGTTCCTTGAAGTTACCCACCTTGACGACCATTTTCTCAAAACCGGTATAAGCGATGTAGGCATCTTTGATAGAAACCGCATTGCCAGCAAAATCAAGCTGTGATTTGAACTTCCAGTCCCCATAAACTTTTCCGGTGAAAAACAGCCGCGCTCGACGGACTTTGGTTCCGCTTCCCAAATCCCGGTCTTCCTCATCATAAACCGCGGCATCCAGTTGTATGCGACCGCCAATGCGAAACTTGAAGTCCTGCGATTTTTGCCGGAATCCCTCTTCGACCCTTTTACCAACGGGGGCCTTTTTCTCACGCTTCAATTTTTCGTATTGCCCCGGGGTGATGGTTCCATTATCGCGAAGGATTTCCAGGAGATCATCCTGAGCTGACCCGTTTACAGGTAACAATAAAATAAAAAATAAAAGGATTATGAAATAATAAATTTTCATTCAAATACCTATGTAAAAAATTCCCAAAAAAATATTATCAGGGTGCCCCCTGAAAACCTCAACCTACCTTGAATTAGCCTTGGATTCAAGCGGGGAGCCTCCGCTGGCATCAGGTTGGGATGCCTTGACTCCGAAAACCCTTTGCATGAATGGGGGGCGGTCCTTCGCGCATCGAAAGCCCACATCCTTTTTCCGAGCCAATGGGCTGAGATGTTCGCGGTAAGAGGCGCGAGCTTTAAGGGAAACAACCTTTAAAAACTCCTTTTTGCTGAAATGTCCCACTCCCATATATGACAATCCCCGCACCACGATCTGCTTCTTTTCATAGGCCGGAGCCTTAAACGTGTTTCCGGGATAAGGCTGATAATACTCCCACACCCATTCCCAAACGTTGCCAACCATGTCCTGAACCTTGTAAGGACTGGCGCTTTTGGGGAAACTGCCCACCGGTTTGAGGCCCTGACCTGTTTTCGTTCTCGGGGAAAGGCTGAGATTGGCCACGCCGGATATGAAATCATCTCCCCAGGGGTAGATGAACCCGGCTCGACCCCTTGCGGCTTTTTCCCACTCTGTTTCGGTGGGCAATCGCTTGCCTGCCCATTTCGCGTAACCACTGGCATCAAAATAATTCACTTCGGTCACCGGGAAATGATCTTGCCCTTCGGGAAACTTCTGCCCCTTCCAATAACGCGGCGGTTTGTGGTCCGTGGCCTGACAATAAATATAGTATTTTAAATTTGTAACCTCGTAACGGTCGATGTAGAAGTCGGGAATGTCGATGCGCCGCTCAGGGGACTCATCGGCAAACCAGGGCTTGTTCAGTCCCAACATAAGTGCGTGGTTTTCCTCATCAATCTGGTCGGTTCCAATGGTAAACTCTCCCGAAGGAATCAGAACCATGCCTTCAGGAATTTTTTCCAGACAACCGGAAAGAATTAAAACAAGAAACAAACTGAAGACACTGTTCCATAATCTTGTTTGAATCAATTGCATGAAACCTATTTCGGAAATTGCGTTAACAGATATCAACCCTGAAGACCGGTTGACGGATTTCTCGCTGGACGGTTGCCCGGAAAAGTTAATGGACTCGATCAAAGTGATCGGCATCCGGCACCCTATTTCCGTCTGCCCGAACGGAAATCGTTACGCCATAGTCAGTGGGCACAAGCGTTTTCAGGCGGCACCCCGATGCGGATTAACAAACATCCCCGCCTTCATCATACCTGAAATAGATGATGCCTCACGACTGGTCATCAACCTGAACGAGAACTTCGGGCAACGGCATTATAGCGATATCGAAAAAGGAATCATCCTTAACAAGTTTAAGGATGCCGGGGTTACTGATGCAACCATTATTACAGAGTATATGCCTTTACTGGAACTGGAGCGCAGTAAAAAACTGGCTTCAGACTATCTTGCGGTTCATCAACTGGACTGTGGATTACAAAAACTCCTGCACCGAGCCCGGGTTCCGCTCAAAACGTTCCGTATTTTCTATAACTGGGATGAAGAAAGCCGGGATTCGGCAGAAAACCTGTTCTCTAAATTAAATCCCGGAGTCAACAAGTGGCGAGAACTTCTGGAGTTGATTGATGAAATCGCGCATCGCGATGGCAACTCTCCCGCTCAGGTAATCACAGCCACTGACAAAATCTTATCCACTGCTGATAAGACCTCCCCGCAAATGTATGACCCAATCCACCAGCATCTTTACAATCTGCGCTATCCGGTTTTGTCGGATTTAAAAAAACAGGTGGCGCGCGCTCTCGATGAAATGAAACTGGATGATAAAACCCGTCTCAAGTTTCAGGAAACGTTTGAGAGTAACGAATTGAAACTGGAACTGAAATTCCACAGCGAAAAAGAATTGTCCAATCAGGTGGAAAAAATTTTCCAGGCCCTGCAATCCGGCTCAGTGGAGAAACTCATACGAATTTTTCAGAACATAGGGTAAGAAAACCTTTTTCAACCACAGCCCACTAGGCGTGGAGCCAACATGGCGATGACGCTATCGCGACCGCCGAAAGCTAAACCTCCCCCTGATAAGGGGGACTGAGGGGGTTGCCATCGTCGCGAGCAGAGCAATCCAGAACCTGGATCGCCACGCCGCTTCACGGCTCGCGATGACGGGCAAAAGTGATTTGAATTTTAACTCCCTCTTTATAAAACAAGGGGGGGGGGATCCAACCCTCCCCAAGCCCCTCCCTATGAAGGGAGGGGATATAAAAGTATTGCGCTTGAGTACTCAGCCTGCTTTACGGGTAATGCAGTGTTGGCCCCACGCCTAGTGGTGGTAGGATTTGCGGGGGGTGATGACTTTCCTGAAGTCTTCGGGGCCTGTTTTGTATTTTTTGTAGAGTGCCTGCAAACTTTCACGGGATTTCGCAAGTTGTTTCATCATTTTCTTTTCAACTAAAAACCGCTGGACAATGATGGAGTGGGTAATGGCCTTCGTGCCATTCAAGATTTCATCGTAAGCATTGCTGAGCTGTTCATGGGCTTCGATATGTTCAGGATTATAAAAAGTGACCTCTCGCAATAGATCAACTTTCTCTCCCGGTTTTGCATCGTCACCTAAAAAAGTGCTGAGCTGGAAAAGGTTATCGGCCAAAGCATCGTTGGCGACCTCGTTATCCGGACTCAGCTCCACCGCCTTGCGTAAAGGCTCTTCCGCAGGCTTGTAGCGTTTGAGCTTCATCAATGATGTGCCAAGCCTGAAATAACCTTCCGCCGCGTATTTGGGACTTTGCTTGATCGACTTTCGTAATGGCTCCACCGCCTCTTCATATTTTTTTAATTTGAAATAAAGCATACCCAACCTCAGGTTGGGCATGGCGGCAGAAGGGTCCACCGAAACGGCTTCCTTATAATGCTTGATGGCTTTTTTCGTGTCTTTAAGCTTGGTATACACTTCACCAAAACGGTAATTCGCCTCCACCGCCAGATTCTTATCCAGCTTCAAGGCTTCTTTGATTTTAGCCAAAGCTTCTTTGTAACGCCCGAGCTCCGTGTAACAGATTCCCATTGAAAGATGGGCCGGGCCAAAATCGGGGATGATTTTTATTGCTTCATGAAAATGGTGCTCGGACTGTTTCTGGTTCTTTATTCTCCCGTATGCGGTGGACAGGTTGCTGTGAGCCTGACAAAGAACCTTTTTGACCATCTGACTTTCCGGATCAAGACGAAGCGCCTCCTCAAGATTTTCCAGAGCAGATTCATCACGACCCATTTCCATCTGCGCCCGCCCCAACTGCAAACGTCCGCTTTTATGGTCAGGCGCAATTTTCACCAGTTCCCGCAAAGGAGTGATGGCATCTCCATACCGGTGCATTTCTATATACACCCCTCCCAGATTGTACAAAGCTTTAATGTCTTTCGGATTTTTTTGCAGTGTTCCCTTGAGCACTTCCGCAAGGATCTTGAGCTCGGAGGGAGAACGCAGGGGAGCCTCTTCAGGGGCAGGGCTTTTATCACCTATACGAATGAGTTCGGCGATGAACTCTTTTATACGGGATAACTGCCTGTCAAATTTCTCTTTTAAAAAGGATATCAACTTGTCCATGACACGTTATACCACCGGGCACCGGGCAACGCCCGGAGGAAATGAAAAATAACTTTTGCTGGCTAGCAAAAAGTTGTCTCGGTCAACGAGCCATTGCCAACTGCCACCGGCGGCTCGCCGCTTATTTCCTGAATTTTTTGATGAGGTCTTTTACTGTCCCGATCACGCGCTCAACATCTGCGGAGGACATTTTTGGGTATAAGGGAAGGCTGATAACCCGTTCGGAATAATTGGACGCGATGGGAAAATCCTGAGGCTTGGTGTTGAAGTTTTTCACATAATAAGGTTGCAGGTGTAAAGCCACATAATGCAGGGCTACCCCGATACCTGTAGATTGAATGGCATCCAGAAATCCATCGCGGTCTATGGTCAGGCGTTCCAAATGAAGAGCGATCACATAAATATGGTGGGCGTGGGTGGCATAGTCCCGGACAGTCTGAGTTTCCAGTTCCTCAACATCGGCGAAAGCGCGATCATACATCGCTACATATTTTCTGCGCAACGTCATGAACTGCTCCACTTTTTTAATCTGGTGCAATCCGATTGAGGCGTTGAGATCGGGCATATTGCATTTATGCCCGGCCAGAGTTTGCTCCCAATGAGAGAATCCGCTTTTGCCATAGCGTTTCCAGGCATCGCGGCTTATCCCCTGCAACCGCATAATACGAAAGGTCTCGGCAAGGGCATCGTCATTGGTTACCAGCATACCGCCTTCGCCGGTAGTAATATTTTTGTTGGCATAAAAACTGAAGGCCGTAGCATTGCCGAGGTTGCCGATTTTTTGTCCCTTGTATCGAGACTCCAGCGCATGGGCCGCATCTTCAATGATGACCAGTTTATGCCGGTCTGCCAATTCCTGAATGGGGGTCATATCACAAGGATGACCGGCGAAATGAACAGGGATGATGGCGCGGGTACGGGGAGTGATTTTAGCTTCTATTTTTTTAGGATCAATAGTGAGGGTTCCCGGTTCGATATCGGCAAAAACCGGTTTCAATCTCTGCAGAAGGATCACATTCGCGGTGGCGGGGAACGTCATCGGTGTAGTGATGACCTCATCCCCATCGGCAAACCCCTGCACCGTAAGTGCCAGGTTCAATCCTGCCGTGCACGAGTTCAAGGCCACCGCATGTTTGCAGCCGATATAATCCTTAAAAGCTTCTTCGAATTTTTGGGTTTTGGGACCTGTTGTCAGCCAGCCGGAGTTCAGGGTATCTTCAACTTCCCGGTGCTCCTCTTCGCCCAACCAGGACTTATGAAACGGCAGGTCAACGCTCATTGGGAATTAATGCTTTCCATTCAAGGCATGACGCACGGGATCGGGCTCTGCCAGCAAACTACCCGGGTCAATATGGACATATTCCTTCTTTTCCCAGGCATCATTATTGTTAGGGATAAGATACAAGGTTTTCATTCCACCGCTTATTGAAGTGCGATCAACCAACACCGTTATCACCCATTTCCCGTCCACCTTTTCCCAATAGTCAATATGGGGACGGGTCATGTCAAACACAATATCTCCTCTTACCAGTGCGGGGTTCAATCGTTCCCTGCCTCTGAGCGTGATCTCCACCATCGCGTATTGGCCATCCTCGCTGATGGAAACCCGATCCAGGGAATAACGCTGTACTGTGATAAAAGGATTCTTGTACCACTTGTAATGGTAGGGACGGGGAAAACCAAGGACATCCCTTTTACTCGGATTCTTTTTAATGTGCTCCAGAGTCGGTAGCATGCTCCCCGAAATATGGGCCCCGGTTCCACCTCGGTAATCCGATGCCACTCGGCCCTCAAAATATAAAAACTCTTCTATCGAGATTTTTTCTTTATAGACAGGGTGCTGATGGCTATAAGCCCCCTTTAAGTCATTGTTCAAACGCTTTTTGAAAAAATCGTCTTCCAGATTTGCCAGCGTTTTGGCCTCGTTTAAAAACTTGTCTGATACCTCACTTGCTCCGGGGGCAGAAACCCAACTCAGCAAAAAAATCCCGCTCAAAAGACAACCCGTTATTTTTGAAATACCACGCATTCGTTTTACCCTCCTGAATCATGTAGGAAACCAGGTTCCCAGACCATGCATTATACATGCTGTCTTATCGGCAAAACCGAAAAATTAGTTTAGCCTGCATATTGCATGAGCAAATGGATAAGGAAAGGACTTAATCTTTGTAGTCCCCCTCATCCTAGCCTTCTCCCTCCAGGGGAGAAGGGACTTTTTGCTTCCTCTCCCTTGAGGGGAGAGGATTGAGGTGAGGGTGATTTAATAGGGTTTTTCTTCTATGCTAGCTAATACTCATGCAATATGCGGATTAGCCGGTATTTGTACGCAGTTTTTCTGCCAGAGACCGGGTGATTCCCGGCAATGCCACCAGTTCCTCTACAGATGCGTTACGGATATTTTCCAGACTGCCAAACTGCTGTAAAAGCAGTAACCGGCGTTTTTTCCCGATTCCCGGAATATTTTCCAGCGGTGAGCTCAAAGCCTCCTTGCCCCGCAGTCGGCGGTGATAGGAAATGGCAAACCGGTGCGCCTCATCACGAATGCGTTGCATGAGAAACCGGGAGGGGGAGTTCTCTTTAAATAGCACTGGGTCCTTTTTCTGTAGCAAATAAACCTCATCCGTTTTCAGGTTGTTGCGATATTTTCCCTTGGCGATGCAGGCCAGGTCCACCCGATCAAGAAGCCCCAAAGCCTCAAAAACCTCACGACCGGAATTCAAATGGCCTTTGCCTCCATCAATGAGCACCAGGTTGGGCAGAGGCTTTCCTTCATCAAGGAGACGATGATAACGGCGGGTCATCACCTCCCTGAGCATGGCATAATCGTCAATGCCTTTTACGCTGGAGATTTTGTAGCGGCGATATTTTGATTTTTCCGCCATAGCGTTTTCAAACACCACCATGGAGCCCACTGCATGGCTCCCGGATATGTTGGACAAATCGAATCCTTCAATCACTTCAGGAAAATGTTTCAGGCCCAGAGCCGTTTGCAGTTCTTCCAACGAACGGGTACCCACATCTCCCTTGTCGCGCTCCATTCTCATGGCGAAACGAGCATTTTCTTCTGCCATTCTCACCAGGTCGCGTTTTTTCCCGATTACAGGAATTTCGAGCTTCACCCGGGTTCCCTTTTTTTCCGACAACCAGTCGGCGATCAAGCCGGAGTCTTCAACAGGGTGGGGCAATAATATTTCGGCAGGCAGAGCCACCTCTTCCGCATAATACTGTTTGAGAAAAGAAGCCAGCGTTTCATCTTCTTCCATTTCGTTTTGCGATTTCAGTTTGAATATTTTTTCACTCAGCATTTTTCCGGCACGGATGATCAGGACCTGCGCCATAGCCTGATCTTTCTCGGAACAATAGGCGATGACATCCTGATCCTGCATAGAGGTGGAGATGATCTTCTGTTTGTCCAGCACCGTTTGCACAGCCTGGATTTTGTCGCGGAATATCGCGGCTTCTTCGTAACGCATCTCTTGAGATGCCGATTCCATCCCCGCTTTCAGATTTTTCAGAAGCGTGGCGTTTTTCCCCTTGAGAAACCACTCGACACCCTCCACCACTTTTTCATATTCACCGGGGGAAACCTTTCCGGCACACGGGGCAAGGCACCGGCCCATTTGGTGGTTGAGGCAAGGGCGGCGCATCGGTTGTCCGTCCAGCTTGTCTTTACTCTGGCGAAGTGGAAAGATTTTGTAGATCAGCCGAATCGTTTCCCGGACTTCCTTGACCATGGTGTAAGGGCCAAAATAGGTCGCCCGATCTTTGCGTACCCGGCGCACCACCTCCAGCCGTGGAAATTTTTCCTGTGTCGTCAAACGTATATAGGGGTAATGCTTGTCGTCTTTAAGCAGGACGTTGTAGCGAGGCTGGTGTTTCTTTACGAAATTACTTTCGAGAATCAGTGCCTCGGCTTCTGTCTTCGTGGTCAAGAACTTGATATCACGGACTTTATCCAGAAACATTCTTGTCCTGGGATGAAGTGTGCGCGAATTCTGGAAATAGGAGCGCACACGGTTTCTCAGAATTTTGGCCTTGCCTATATAAAGAATTTCCGCCCGGGAATCCTTCATGATATAAATTCCGGGTAGCTTGGGAATATTCTCTATGATTTTTTTTATTTTATTTTCCAATGGAGAAAAACCCGACCAGAGGTTGGCGCAAACCATACGCCACCTGATGAAACATCATATTCTAAAAATATACCCCCATTTGCATGAAGACCGAAAACAATAATCAGCGCGGGTTCTGGGGCAGTCGTATGGGATTCATCCTGGCCGCTTCCGGTTCCGCAGTCGGACTCGGCAATATCTGGAAGTTTCCTTATATAGTAGGGCAAAACGGCGGCGGAGCGTTTGTGCTCATTTATCTGGTTTGCATCTTCGTGATCGGCACCCCCATCATGCTGGCTGAATTTACCCTGGGCCGAAAAACCAACCGCAATCCTGTCGGCGCGTTCGACCAACTCAAACCCAATTCGCCCTGGATCGGCATCGGTTATATGGGCGTGCTAGCCGGGTTCTTCATCCTCTCCTTTTACGGGGTCGTTGGCGGCTGGACATTCGCTTACGTGGCAAAATCCATCACCGGCTCCGTGCTGGCGTTTCCTTCCCCCAAAGAAGCGGGAGAGTTTTTTGGAAATTTTATAGGAAACACATGGGAGGTTCTTTTCTACCACGCGCTGTTCATGGGGACCTGTATCGCCATCGTCTTAAGAGGCGTGCATGGCGGCATTGAAAAAGCCTGCGACATCCTCATGCCAACTCTGGTCGTCATCCTGCTTCTGCTGATGCTCCGCGCACTCACTCTTGATGGCGCGATGGAAGGCGTTGCCTTTTATTTGACTCCTGACTTTAGCAAGATCAACGCCAACGTGGTGCTCATTGCACTGGGGCAAGCTTTCTTTTCACTCAGTTTGGGGATGGGGTGCATGATCACTTACGGCAGTTACCTGTCGGACAAAGAAAGTCTGGCCTCTTCCACCGTTTATGTGGTGATGTTCGACACACTCATCGCACTTATGGTCGGCATGGTCATTTTCCCAGCGGTATTCGCGATGGGACTCGAACCCACCGAAGGCCCTGGGCTGGTTTTCAGCGTTCTACCTACGGTGTTTGCCGATATGCCGCTCGGTCATGGTGTAGCCGTTATCTTTTTCATCCTGCTGGCCATTGCCGCTATCACATCAGGAATTTCTTTATTGGAAGTGGTCGTGGCCTACTTCATTGACCAGCTCGGATGGGAACGGAAAAAAGCTGTTCTGCTTGTTGGCTTCGCGATTTTCGCGTTTGGCGTTCCCAGCGGTTTGTCGTTCGGCGTAATGGCAGATGCAAAACTGTTCGGCATGAACTTTTTCGATCATATCGATAACATCGCTTCCAACTACCTTTTGCCTTTAGGCGGCATGTTGATGGCGGTTTTCGTGGGCTGGGTGTGGGGTACAAAAAACGCGCATGAGGAAATCGAGAAACATGAAAACAAGTTTGGGTTTCCCTGGGCGCAAAGCTGGGGGTTCCTCATCCGCTATATCACCCCCATTGCCGTTGGCATCGTCTTCCTTGCCAAATTTTTTCCCCACTAGTGGACCAGCTAACTCGGTCTTTTAAGGCCCATCTTTTTAATTTTTGAGTGTAGCGTGGTGGGTTTCATTGCCAATTGCTCTGCGGCGCCATCTGTTCCTGTGATCTTCCAGTTACACTGATTCAAGGCATTCAATATATTCTCCCGATCACGCAATTTCATTTCTTCTTCAGTGAGAATACTGACTTTTGCATCCGCCTGCTTCGCCTTAGCCGCGGGGTATTGTTTGTTTTCTTTGGCTAGATTGAATGAAACTTTACCTGACCGCGAAGTTATTACGGCTCGTTCAATCACGTTTTGTAACTCTCGCACATTGCCCGGCCAATCGTAACCTTGTAGCGCAATCATATTCGCCTGGGTCAGTTTGGGAAGAGGCAGTTTTAATTTTCTCGAGGCCAGCTCAAGAAAACTTGAGGCCAGCATCGGGATGTCTTCTTTTCGAGAGCGCAGTGGCGGAACCTCTATGGGAAATACATTTAAACGGTAATAAAGGTCCTGACGAAAACGTTTTGTTTCCACCTCTTCTTTTAAAGATCGGTTCGTTGCCGCTATGATTCGCACATCTGCCTGCAGAGTCTTTTCATCACCGATCCTTTCAAAGGTTCCTTCCTGCAACACACGCAAAAGTTTGCTCTGAAGGTCTAAAGGAACTTCCCCGATCTCATCAAGAAATAAAGTTCCCCCGTCAGCAAGTTGGAATCGCCCTGCCCTGTCTTTTATAGCGCCTGTGAAAGCACCCTTCACGTGCCCAAAGAACTCGCTCTCATAAAGTTCCTTTGGAATAGAAGCGCAATTGACTTTGATCATGGTGCGCGAGCTACGCGAACTGCGGTTATGGATTTCCCGAGCCACAAGTTCCTTGCCGGTTCCCGACTCGCCTGTAATGAGAACGCTGGCATCGGTAGGACCCACCATTGCGATCTGTCGCAAGAGGGTTTCCAATGCGGGACTGCCACCAATAATATCTCCATAGGCCTGGGCATCCAGCACCTCTTCATTGAGATAGGCGTTTTCCAATTCCAATTGACGACGCAAACATTGGATTTCCTCTTCGGCCCGCTTTCGCTCGGTTAAATCTTTAAAGACAACCACCGCGCCCTTTAGTTTCATATTTTCGTAAATGGGAGTGCTGACATACTCTACCGGGAAGGGGGTGCCATCTTTGCGCCAAAAAACTTCTTCTGATGTGTGAAACACCTTTCCCTTTCGGAATGCGGCGTAGATGGGGCATTCCTCTTGAGGATAGGGAGTTCCATCCGGCCTCGAATGATGAACCAGCTTGTGCTGACAGTTGTCGATCATTTCCTGGGCCGAGTATCCGGTCATCTTTTCTGCCGCCGGGTTGATAAAGGTCGTCATTCCTTCAAGGTCAATACCGTAGATTCCCTCTCCCGCCGATTCCAGGATCAACTTGTTCAGGTGCAGAGCTTCTTTTAATTCCTGCGGTTCCGATTGTGGGCTGCTCTTTGAGTCCGGTTTCATGGTTTTAGTATATTCCCATCGACCTTTCGAATCCACGAAAAATCGTTAAAATATAAATTTTATTAGCTAAATTTCGCTAATAACGAAATTTCGACACTCTCTGACAGCACCACAAAAACCTATAACTTATTTAAAAATAACGGGTTATATGCAAATTTTATTTTTGGCACAGAAACTGCTCTATACAATCCATAAAAGCCGACACAGAACTCGGCATAACTTTGAAACTAAAATTTGAGGAAATCAAAATGAAAACCGCAATCGTTGTTCTTTCGGACCCCAAAAACGAATCAGAAGAATCTTTAGGGCGAGTCTTCAATGCCCTGGCCACAGCTTACGATTACAAAAATGCTGGCAAGGAAGTATCCATTCTGTTTCAAGGCACCGGTACGAGATGGCCTGAAGTGCTGGAGAAAGAAGATCATCCTGCGCACGAATTGTTTGAAGCCGTTGCCGACAAGATCACGGGAGTTTCCTGCGCCTGTGCCGATGTATTCGGTGCCAACACCAACGGCTACGACCTGATCAAGGATAACTCGGTGCCAAAAACAACCGGGCTTCCCAGCCTCAGCAAATTACAAGAGCAGGGATTTAATGTCCTCACATTCTGAAAACAAATAAGGCTTTATGCGGGGGATATGCTTTCAACTTTTGAAAAAAGGAAACCAAGTCATGGCAAAACATTTTATGGAATTCGCGTTCAACGACAGTGTCCGAAAAGTTCAGGAAAAATATGGCACCCGGGCCCCTTATCAAAAGATGGAGAGTAGAGATGAATTTCGCAACACGCTCACCTGGCAGGAAAAGGCTTATATCAAAGACAGGGACAGTTTTTATATGTCTTCGGTAGGTGAAAACGGTTGGCCGTATATGCAGTTTCGTGGCGGACCCAAAGGATTTTTAAAAGTCATTGATGAAAACACAATTGGATTTGCCGATTTCCGAGGCAACGGGCAATACATCAGCACGGGAAATTTTAACGCCACTAAGAAGACTGTCCTTTTTCTTATGGATTACACCCAACAGCAGAGATTAAAAATCTGGGCAGAAGCGGAAGTGCTTCACGCCGCCGACCATCCTGAGTTGCTGGAAAAATTTAAAATGCCGGATTACGAAGCCACTATTGAACGATTCTTTATCTTTAAGGTCCATGCCTTTGACTGGAACTGCCCGCAACATATAACTCCCCGTTATACAAAAGAAGAGATTCAAAAAGGCCTGGTGAAATTAGACCAGATTGAAACAATCTAAATTAAAGGAGAAAATTAAATGACAACCAAAACAGTATTAATCACAGGTGCATCAAGCGGTATCGGACTCGATGTCGCCAGGGGATTCCTCGAGCGAGGCTCCAATATCGTTATGAATGCACGCAACAGCGAGAAGCTCGCTAACGCGGCCCAAAAACTGGGCGATGAAAAAAGGATTGCCATCGTGCCGGGAGATATCGGTAATAAAGAGACTGGGGAAAAGTTGGTCCGCACGGCGGTTGAACGATTCGACAGTGCAGATGTGCTCGTCAACAATGCCGGGATCTTTGGAGCGAAACCATTCCTGGAAAATACCGAGGAAGATATCGATAAATATATCCACATCAACCTGAAAGGAACCTATTTCGTAACACAGGCAGTTGTCAGGCAGATGAAGAAACAGGGCGGCGGCAGTATCGTCAACATCGGTACCGTGCTCATCACACATTCAATGGCCAGCCTGCCTGCGAGCGCGGCGCTGATCACCAAAGGAGGCGTCCACGCATTGACAACCAGTCTCGCCAGCGAGCTTGCAGTCGACAACATCCAGGTGAATGCTGTTGCTCCCGGTGCTATCAGAACACCTCTTTATGGCGATGCGGATGTCGATGCCTTTGGAGGCGTAGCTTTAATGAACCGGGTGGGTGAAGTGCAGGAAATTACCGAGGCGGTGATTCACCTTGCAACCGCGAGTTTTACCACAGGCATAATCCTGCCAGTCGATGGCGGTTATGTTCACGGTAGAACTTAATTAAAATTAAATCCCCCCGCACTAGCTGCGGGGGCAATGTGCAACGGCTTTTAGATAAACCTGCTCGGCTTCAATATGTTAATTTTCCAGGTTTTGTTTTTTGGGGAGAGTGACAATGAAGGTTGAGCCTTCTCCTAAAACACTCTCCGCTCTAAGGGTTCCGCCATGGCGTTCAACAATTTTCCTACAGATGGCCAACCCCATTCCCGTTCCACTATATTCACCTTTTCCATGCAACCTCCGGAATAATCCAAAAATCTTGTCTGCATATTCTTCCTCAAATCCAATTCCATTATCTTTTATAAAAATATTTATTTTATCATCGGGCGCGGGTTGACTAAAAATATGAACAACAGGGGCCACTCCTTTTTCGCAGTATTTAAGAGAATTCCCAATTAAATTCTGAAATAACTGCCGAATCTGAATGGGGTCTGCTTCCACCATTGGCAAGGCCTCTATTTCAACAACACCTTTGGACTCATAAATACTGCCCTCCAGACAATACAAAGCTTCATCTATAATTTGATTAATATTAACCGTTTCAAATGGTTGAGCCTTGGTGGTTACCTTTGCGTAATTCAGCAAGTCGTCAATGAGCCCTTGCATACGAACTGTTCCATCTTGCATACGATTAATATCATGAACACTCTCATCATCTGCATGTGCCAACCTTCTTTTCAAACGCTCCCCAAAGGCATTTATCTTTCGAAGAGGCTCAACTAAATCATGAGAAGCGATCGAAGCAAAGTTTGTAAGCTCCGCATTGCTTCGCTCTAACTCTTTGGCATAATTGTTTAACTTATTCATGGCGAAAAGTCTCTCAATCTCAGCTTCGGCCCTGGTAGAGAAAATGGTGATTATAGATTCAGCGTTAACCGTATTGTCCATGGGTTTTTCATCCATTACGGCTAAAACTCCCAGGGCTTTTCCTGCGGAATCTAATAAACGCACCCCTAAATAACTATCAATTTTCCATTCGGCTAAATAAGGATCATCAGGAAACAGGTTTTGCACTTTATGGGGATAAAATTTGATTCTGCTTTCCAGAGTTAGCGCACAGGGCCCACCGGTCATATTATAGCTAAAACTATCTACAAACTTCTGACCGTCCCATAAAGCTAAGGTCTGAATTTCATCTAAAGAATCTTTCTGCAGGACTCCAATAAACGCATACCGAACATTGAGCGCCTCGGCTAAATTTTTCACGAGAGATCTGAAAAATTCTTCTCCCGTATCAGAGGCAGTTCCCTTAATAATCGCGGTCAATTGATCTGATAAGGTCTGGTATTTATTTTCACTCCCCTCCACTGTTTTTTCCAGGTTTTTACTCCGTTCGGTTAAAACCTTATTCATCTTATCAAGTTCATTTACATAACCAGAAATTTCAGAATCTCTGGTTTCTAATATTCTTGCCATTTTATTAAATGCTTCGGCTAATTTGCCCAACTCATCTTGAGATTTAACTTCTACCCGACCTGCAAAACGTTTTTCACTGGCGATCTCGTCCATTTGCCCAATTATCTTTCGAATTGGGACAGCAATAAATCTTCCGGTAAACAGAGCTATTAAAGTAGCAATAATCACGCCGGCAACTAACCCTGCAATCTGCAGAAATAATACGTTCTTACTATTGCTGATTACTGTTTCTTTCGAGCTATATGAGGCCATCAGGAAAGCAGGCTTGCCGTGGTGATAATAGGTGCGGACCAACATAAAATAATCATCGCCGCCAAAATTAATTTCGGCAAACAACTTCCCATCAAATTTATTTTTGATATCAATGGGCAAATCCTTGATTTTACCAACCTGTGATCCCGCAATGTTTTCGCCTGTTAGCGAAAAAATATCACCCGCCAAAGAAGTTTTATTAGAAAATTTTTCCATAAAATCATTTGCAAGACTTTGTTTTAAGAAAATAGCACCGATGGAATTCAAACTTTCTTCTCCATCCTTGAATAGCATATCTTTTACTGGAATAACTCCAGTCAGGATTAATGCTCCTTCATCAACTGAAAAATTTATTAACTGATTAGAAGGGATGTCTATTTTCTTCTGCAATTCTGAATGGAATTCAACCCGCCGCCACTCAATAGAAGAGCATTGATGTAAAACGGATGTTGCGGCAGGAGTGTAATATTTCCTGCCACCCTTGAGTGGACCGGTCACATAAATTGCATCTTTTTCAGCGCGAGAGACTATGCCATCAAGATCATAAAGAGCAACCCAATCAAACTCTTCGTTTCGTAGTAATTGCTGGAGCTGGGATATGGCTTTACATTGGAAGGTCTTTTTCAAACCCGCAATGCTATCGGTTATTTTGAATAATGCGCGGGCAGGATTGACAAATTGTTTTTTATTGACATGATCGGATAGGGTTTTTTCAAAATTATTCGCGGTAAATTTAATTTCATTTTCCAGTTGGTTATTAT
>Ga0209044_1000063_pt1 | contig 95074 bp, 92 predicted proteins | sample SaaInlV_130m_DNA_FD_184655 | JGI IMG/M metagenome (GOLD analysis project Ga0209044, IMG submission 184655) | Marine microbial communities from expanding oxygen minimum zones in the Saanich Inlet - SI037_S4LV_130m_DNA (SPAdes) (version 2) | ecosystem: Environmental > Aquatic > Marine > Intertidal... | reverse complement strand
CCGTGAGGCAACCTTTTCCAGGATCATGGTCGGTTATTTCTGGGGCATTGCTACTATTATGTTGTTTCTTTCTCATCAGCTGGTGGATTTGCTGGTCAAGGAGATGCACCTTAGAGGAGTGAATCTAAAGAAAGTTTTGATTGTCGGGGCAGGAGAACTTGGGCAGCAAGTTGTGGAACGGCTGGGGAAAAACCCTGAAATTGGGTTTTCAGTAGTGGGCTATTTATCCCACTCTCCCGAAGAAGTAGGAAAGATTTTTAAGGACCATAAGGTTTTAGGGGTTTATCAGGAACTGGTCCGGGTTATTCGTGAAAATAAAGTCGACCAGATTTTTATTGCGTTGCCCTCAAAGGCGCATGATCATCTTGAGGAAATACTAGTCTCTCTGGGGGAGGAAACCGTTGACATTAAACTGGTGCCCGATCTCTTACGTTATATGGACTTGCACTCAGGCGTGGAAGAACTTGATGGCATGCCGCTGATAAACCTCTCTGAGTCCCCTCTTTATGGATGGAATATTATATTGAAGCGGGTTTCAGATATTGTCCTTTCTGGACTTGCCATTATTTTGACCTTTCCTGTTATGGTTCTCGTTGCGATAGCTCTAAGTCTGGAATCCCGTGGGCCGTTAATATATCGGCAGGAGCGAATGGGGCTGGACCGTAATGTGTTCTGGATGTACAAGTTCCGCTCCATGAAAGTTGAGGCCGAGAATCAAACCGGACCGGTCTGGGCCAAGGAAAATGATGACAGGCGCACCCGGGTCGGCACGATTTTAAGGTCGACCAGTCTGGATGAGCTTCCCCAATTGTTCAATGTGTTCAAGGGGCAAATGAGCCTGGTCGGTCCACGGCCTGAACGGCCTGTGTTTGTGGACGAGTTTAAAAAATCCATCCCCTTTTATATGTTGCGCTTGAAGATGAAAGCCGGTTTAACCGGATGGGCTCAGGTAAACGGTTGGAGAGGGAACACCTCTTTGGAAAAAAGAATTGAGTTTGATTTATATTATATTAAAAACTGGTCTTTATCATTTGACCTGAAAATCCTCGTTATGACCTTATGGAAGGGGTTGATCAACCGGCATGCCTACTGATTCTAAAGTCATAGCTGTTATCCCTGCACGGTGGGCCTCCTCCCGGTTCCCTGGAAAACCACTTGCCCTCATAAAAGGGAAACCGATGGTTCAATGGGTTTTTGAACAGGCCAGCAAAGCAGAAAGTGTCTCAGAGGTGATTGTCGCCACTGACGATGCCCGTATTATCGATGCCGTGAATGGCTTTGGTGGAAACGCCGTCATGACCTCATCGGACCATGAGTCTGGAACCGATCGCATTGCCGAGGTGGTTCGTGATCGCGGATGTGAGATCGTTGTGAATGTGCAAGGCGATGAGCCGTTGATTCCTCCTGAGAATATTGACCGAATCGTGCGCCCTTTGTTGGAGGGGGCTTTGGAATCGACAATCACATTAAAGATTTTAATTAAAACACACGATGAATTGATGGATCGAAATATTACAAAAGTTGTAGTGGATAGCTCCGGTTCAGCCTTGTATTTTTCAAAAGCTCCCATCCCCTGGAATAGGGATGAATGGGGAGATGGTGCAATGCAAAATTCATCGTTCGACCCCTTGAAACCTTTCTGGTATAAACATATTGGTCTGTATGCTTACAGGAAAAAATTTTTGATGGAGTTTGAAGGTTTGCCCGAATCGGGTCTTGAGAAAATAGAAAAGCTTGAACAATTACGCATCCTTGAGAGTGGATTCAAAATTAAAGTCGTTGAAACGGACCTGGACTCGATCGGCGTGGATTGTGAAGCGGATTTGGTGAAGATTGAAAAGCGTTTGGCCGTTTTACCCTGAACCTGAAATGATGAGGAATATTGAGTGAAAAAACGAACTAACGGTAAAAAAGTAAAGTATATCTTCGTTACAGGTGGGGTTCTATCATCCTTAGGCAAAGGGATTGCGGCATCATCCATAGGCAGTTTGCTGGAATGTTCCGGACTTAAAATAACCATTCTCAAACTGGACCCCTACATCAATATAGACCCGGGGACGATGAATCCGTTTCAGCACGGGGAAGTTTATGTGACTGATGATGGTGCGGAAACCGATCTGGATCTGGGGCATTATGAACGATTCACTCAGGCAAAAATGCGCCGGGCTAATAGCATTACTGCCGGTCGTATTTATCATAATGTTATTCAAAAGGAACGAAAGGGAGAGTACTTAGGGGCCACGGTTCAGGTGATTCCCCATATCACTGATGAAATCAAAAAGCATATCCGCTCGGTTGGCAGTGGCGTGGATGTGGTGATTTGTGAAATCGGAGGAACCGTTGGCGATATTGAAAGCCTGCCTTTTCTGGAAGCCATTCGCCAGTTTCGCTTTGATGTCAAACCTAAAGACGTGCTTTATGTTCACCTGACTCTCGTTCCCTACATGAAAACCTCAGATGAATTGAAAACCAAACCCACCCAGCACAGCGTTCAGAAACTGAGGGAAATTGGTATTCAAGCGGATATCCTGCTATGCAGGACTGAGAGAAAACTTTCAAAGGCCATCAAAGAAAAAATAGCTTTGTTCTGCAGTGTCGAGGCAAACTCCGTTTTCACTGCTATGGATGTCAGCTCCATTTATGAAGTTCCACTCAGTCTGGAAAAGGAAGGGCTCTGTGAAATCATTCTGGAAAAACTCGGGATGAAGGGAAAGGAACCGAATCTGGAGCGGTGGCAAAAGATCAATCAGATTTTGAAAAAACCTGCAAGCGAGGTCAAGATAGGTATTGTGGGCAAGTACGTGGACTTGAAGGAGTCGTATAAAAGCATCACGGAAGCTTTGATTCATGGCGGGATTGGTAATAATGCCCGTGTAGTTTTTGACTGGGTGGAAGCAGAGGACCTTGAAAAGGAAGGTGGGCTGGCATTGCTGAAAAAATGTGATGGCATTCTGGTTCCCGGAGGGTTTGGGGATCGGGGTATCGAGGGCAAGATCAATGCGGTTCAGTTTGCCAGGGAAAACAAGGTTCCTTATTTCGGAATTTGTCTCGGTATGCATTGTGCCGCGATTGAGTTTGCCCGGCATGTCGCCAATCTCAAAAATGCCAACAGCGCCGAGTTCTCGACGACATCGCCCTATCTCATTATTGATCTCCTACCCGATCAGAATGCCGAGGGAGATAAGGGTGGAACCATGCGTCTGGGGGAATATCCCTGCCAGTTAAGAAAAAACTCCAATGCCTATAAAGCATACGGAAAAAGGGAAATCGAAGAGAGGCATCGTCATCGTTATGAGTTCAATAATATGTACCGCATCCAAATGGAAGAGGCAGGACTGGTCATCAGCGGCCTGTCGCCCAACGGCAACCTGGTGGAGATCATCGAAGTGAAAGATCATCCATGGTTCCTGGCAGGCCAGTTTCACCCTGAATTCAAATCTTCACCGATGAGTCCGCATCCCTTGTTCAGGGACTTCATTTCCTCCTCCCTCAAGTACAGGAACGATAATGGTGCCAGTTCTTAAGAAACGGGCATGTTATAACGGTTTTTATATTTTTTAGTTCTTGCGAGAGTCTTTTCTTTATTGTCCCACCTGTTTACTCTGAGCCAGTCAATGGCAAGCTTCTCAGCGATAATTTTCCCGGCCTCCTCGGTCCCCTTGGCCCATGTACTGAAGAGCCTTTTTGAAATTGGGTTACAGGCTCCCCTGCATGTCACGGCTGAATCCCTTTTTCTGATCTCCAATACCGTGAACGATAAAAACGGCTAACCGTGTGTCTATTGTTGACCTCTAGAAACTGAGTTTATTATTCAATGTGATTTGTCTTTATTTGAAAAGTCCATCAAATATTTTATATCCCCTGAAAATAGTTTTTGTGGGCACTGCGTATTTAAGAGTGACCGAGTACGAAGTCTGGTTTGCCACATTTTTAGTTATAGTATTGCTATTACTTGTGGTTTGCAGGGCTTTACCATATTGGATAGATGCGTCCAATTGAATTGGTGCTAAAAGAAAGTCAAATAACTTAGTTCCTTTTCCAGCTTTAATCGAATCTTCGTTGTCCAAATCCAATATCTGGAGCAGTATAGGTTTTTTAAACCAACCATAGCCAATCGCTTGTGTTTCGGTACCTGTGATACTTGCTGCGGGGAGAGATGTACCAGCTAAACCAGATGCCTTGGCTATATCTGTGTAACCAAATGATCCGAAAATCGCCATATTCCCAAAAAGAATTTTTGGCATATATTTAAACTCTTTTTCTTGGCAGTCTTTCGAGCAGTGTTTTTCTTGAGATAAAGCAGTAGATGAAAAAAGTAAAGATATGAATATCGCTACTGACAGGGTTAATAAAAAACGTTGGCTGAATGATTTGAGATTTAACATGAAGATCTCCTCTTGTTAAAAACTGTAAGGTTGCTGTGAGTTTTGGCGTAATCCGAATGCCAAAGTTATGCAAGATTAGTTCTGCATGTCAAATACTGCAAGGCTAAGGTGAGGTTTTACAGTCTGTTTGCAGGGGGATTCCCTTAGGGGATTTATTATCAAGGGGATAAAAATGTGAAGATATCGCTATTTCTACAGGGTTTAGGCAGGTTCAAGCCATAGCGCGGAGAACATCCTTCTTGCCGATGATGCCGACCAGTTTATCGGATTCCAGAACAGGGAGGGTGTGGACATCTTTCTCAGCCATGATCGTAGTGATTTCGCCGAGGTCTGTGTCGGGGGAAACGGTGACAGGACTTTTGTGATAAATGTCTTCAACCTTGGAGCCGGTCAGTTTTTTTACATCCGATTCAAATTTCTTTTCGCTATCTAAAAACAGCACCGCATCAAACAGGGCGATGACGGTGGGGATGTGCAGGTTCTTATTCTGTTCGATCAAATCTCCCTGAGTGACTACGCCGACCACTTTTCCCGCATCATCGAGAACAGGGACTCCGTTAAAATGGTTTTCGATAAATAGCTTGGACAGGTCGCTGATGGGTTGGTCCTTGTTCACTGTAACCACATTTTGGGTCATGATGTCGCGTGCCGTTTTCATTTAAATCTCCGCTTAATTCTGTTTCTTAATATTAGATACTTTTCGTAGTTGGTCTATTCCCTCAAGGGATGGACGGTTGGGTTTCCTGCTACTTGTCTTTTTTCTGGCTGGCCCCTTTTTTGTTTTGCTGAATAATTTTTTGAAGAACTCAAAAACTGTTATCAGGCTGCCGACGAATACCTCCATGAACTTAAAGGGCAACTCTTTTTGCATTTTATAGACCACATAACCGACCACAACAATCAGGATTATATTAGGTATCCAGACCGAGGTGTAGGAATGGATCTGACCAATTCTGCCCAGGTTCTGGGTCAAAATGAGTCCCACATAATAAATCATGATAACCGCTACGGTGACTCCAAAACTGCCTGACTTACCTGAACGACTTGATTTGATACCCAGTGGGGCACCGAGGAACGCAAAAAGCAGACAGGTAAAAGGAATGGAGAATTTTTTACTCAGTTCCACCTCTGGTCCGGATGTGGGCAATCCTTTTTCCTTCATTTTTATGATTTTTTCTCTGATTTGAGAGAGTGAGAGCTCCCGGTTACCAATAAGAGCTTTTTTCTCCAACCTTTCTGTATCCGGGAGGCTGAGGTTGATATCGTACCGGTCAAAATTCAAAGTCTGGTAATCGCCTCCCTCATTGCTCAATTCATGGATGGTCCCGTTGTTGAGTTTAAGTTGAATTTTGAGTGTTTCCCGATTGGAAAATATGACCCCCTGTTCGGATGTGATAATTTGCGGGGTTCCAGCCTTGCTGGTATCGGCAATGAACACGCCTTTGAGCAATGAATTTTTCTGGTGCTCTTTAACCAGGAGAATCAGGTTTTTGAAGTCCCGGTTGAACACGTTAGGTTTGATGTCCACATTAGCCCGGTTCTTAATGATGTCATAGACCAGAACTTTATAAGCCTGGTTGCCCCAGGGGAGAGCCCAGAACATCACCATGTTTGCCAGTAAATAACCGACCAGTGAAAAAAACAGGACGGGTCTCATCAATTGCAAAAAACTCAGGTTGCAGGCCTTCATTGCAACCCACTCATTGTTCGCTGAAAATTGGTTGAAGGTAACCACCGAGGCCATAAGAACAGCCATGGGAATGGTGACGGCAAGAAAAGCGGGAGATATATAGACCATCATCATCATTATTTCCACGAAAGAAACGCCGCGATTGACGATCATTTCAGCCATAAACAGAAATTTATCCAGGTAGAGAACCATTGTCATGGCGAAAATACTGATCAGGAACATCTTCAGTAATTCCCCCAAAATATATTTATCAATTATTTTGAAAAACATCGAGGTTGCCCTTGGATCATGCAGAAATGGCGGTTTTTTGCTGAAGAAACGAAGGGTTTCTTTTTCTTAACCGCCTCATTATACTACATCCCAACTTCTGGATCATAGATTGCCTGAATTTAATGCCTGACTCAGCCAAAAATTATCAGCATAAAAGGTTGCCCCACTGGTTGAAAACCCGGCTTCCGAGAGCCCGCAAGTTTTTTCAATTAAAATCCCTTTTAAAGGAAACCGGATTGAACACGGTTTGCGAATCAGCATCGTGTCCCAATATAGGTACCTGCTGGGACGCGGGAACCCTGACCTTTATGATTCTGGGAGAGACCTGTACCCGTGCCTGCCGGTTTTGCGATGTTCCCACCGGGCACCTTAGTTGTCCGGACCCGGATGAGCCCGACAGGGTTGCTCTATCGCTTTCGCGGTTGGATTTAAAATTCGCGGTCATCACTTCTGTGGATCGTGACGATTTACCGGACGGTGGGGCAGGGCATTGGGTTGAAACGGTGGCCGCGATTAGAAATCGTTGCCCGGAGATTAAAGTCGAAGCGTTGATTCCGGATTTCCAGGGGAACACGGGGCTCATCCGGCAGGTGTGCGAAGCCAGGCCCGATGTGCTGGCCCACAATCTTGAAACGGTGGAATCTCTGCAAAGGCAAGTGCGTCCGCAATGTCGTTATGAGTGGTCCCTCAGAACTCTGCAAACCGCGGCAAAAACCGGCGGTGTTATCGTCAAGAGTGGACTCATGCTGGGTCTGGGAGAAAAAAGGCAGGAGGTGGTCCAGGCCATGAGCGATCTTGTCGATGCCGGGTGCCAAATCCTTTCACTCGGGCAATATCTCAGGCCAACTCCGGCTCATATAGAGGTCGTCGAGTTCATTCACCCGGACCGTTTTGTGGAATACAAGGAAATTGGCGAATCGCTGGGCTTAAAGCATGTGGAAGCTGGGCCTCTTGTGCGCAGTTCCTACCTGGCAGACCAGCAGGCCCAAGCGGCGGGTTTAAGTTGAATCCGTAGAATATACCTCCCCATCCAGATACTCAAACCTGTTGTATTAAAAATACGTTGTCCCCTTCAATTTAAAGCATATTTGGCATGCGGTTTGCTGTTCTATGTAAATAAGGTAGATGGTGTCAATTATTCGTCTTGAGGTTTCTGTCTGTGCTGAGTTCGAGTCTCTTTCTGCAAAGTTGGAATAAATTGTATTATGCCAGTCCCGTTAAGGCGGGGAAGAGTATGAATACGGGGCAGTCCGACCCTTTTTATTCTTTGTTGATCAAACATCAACTTAATATGATTCGAGCCTGGAGCCCTGCAGGAGGGGATACAGGTATTGATCCCTTAGCCCTTTCTAAAGCCCTGCTCAAACTAAAGGGTGTCAATACCACAGAGACATTCAGTTCTCCTGTCAATTCCCGGCGGGCTCTGCAATCTTATGAAACAAAAATAGAGGACAGGGTAAATTGGGATAAACAATCTCTCAAGGCAGTGGCGGGTCGCATTGCTGTTAAAAATAATATTCCTGAAACACTATTTCAAAAATTGATTCAAACAGAATCCGCTTTCGATCCACAGGCAAGAAGTCCGCGTGGTGCGATGGGATTGGGTCAGATCATGCCGGCAACGGCTAAAGAATTGGGGCTGGTTATTGGAGATGAAAAAACTTCGGGTTCTGTCTGGCATCCCGAATCGAACCTGGACGCATCGGCGCGTTATTTGAAAAAGCTCTATGATAAATACCGTAAGGAAGGCATTTCTGAGGATGAGGCATGGTCCTTTGCGGCAGGGGCTTACAATGCCGGCATGGGTAATATTGCCAGGGCCATCAAGAAGGTTTCCTTTGCGCCTGTCAAAACATGGGATCAAGTAGCTCAGGTGCTTCCACAAGTTACTGGAAAATATTCTCAGGAAACCATTCGCTACGTAAATCGCTTGCGGGCTTAATGTGTTTTAATCAATTCTTCTGCTTTTTCTACCATCTTTTTTTCCCAGTCAAAAACAAAACGTTTCCTGTCGGCTAAGGTTGCGTTGCGGCAAATTTCCAGTTTCTCGCTGGAGTGGAGAAGCTCGCTGATCATTGCGGTCAGGGTTTCTGGCTGGTCTACAGGGAAGCGTTGTTCCTGGCGGGAAACGATTTCCCTGTTTTCAGAGATATCACTGACGAGGCAGGGAAGGCCACAGGCCATTGCTTCCAGAATGGAGTTGGAAAGTCCTTCAAGATGAGAGGGGAATACAAACAGATCGCAACCGGGTAGAATATCCAGAACATCTTCACGCCATCCGGTAAATATGACTTTTCCTTTCAACTCAAGTTGTTCTGCCAGGGTCTGTAGCGAATGGAGCAGGGGGCCCTCTCCAATTATAAGTAATACAACTTTATTTGTTTCGACTTTTGCAAAAGCCTTGAGCAGGCATTGCAGGTTTTTCCTGGGAATCAGCAATCCGGTTGTGACCATCAGAAAAGAATCTTCCTGTAAGCCAAATTCTTTTAATAGTCGGTTTCTTCGTTCTGCTTTATCAATATTCAGTTCGGCTATGTTGTTGTAGAGAATTTGGATATTCCTTTTCGTGTTGCCGAGTTTAGCCAGTTCGGTTTTAATAGATTCGGAATTTGCCACCAGCGAATCTGACAAAGAGATGCCTGCTTTTTCCAGAAGGCGTTCTACCGTGAAAATAATTTGTGAGCGACCGAACGTGAATTCTTTTTTCTCCCTGAGTGTGCGAATAAATGTGAGAAGAGGGGCTCCGCTTAGCCATTTGGCCGGTGCGCACAGGCAGGCATAAGTTAAGGAGAAGATAGATATAAGTTGTATTTTTTCCTTGCACGCTATCCATGCAGTAAACCAAGGGGCCACAGTAAAAAAATAGACCCAGAAAAATAAAGTATCGTGATTTTTAAATGGGGCGGCGAGGATATGAGGAGTCAGGTTCTCATGTTTGTAGGGAAACGGTTTTACCGCAATATAATGAACTTCCCATCCCTGCTCCAGATAAGCATGGATTTTCATTTCCAGCCTTTTGCAAAACCCGCCGGGCTTATGTTTGTAGTAAACTGTAAGGACACGGGTTGACATTTATTTTAAACTCGAAGAAATATTGCTGATATATAGATAGTAGCGTTCTTACTCGATCACAATGTTATATTTTCCAGGAATAGAATGTCAACAGACAGCATAAACGAAATATCTGGTCCCAAAATAACAATCCTGACCACATCTTTTCCCCGCTTTGAAGGAGATAGTGCGGGAAGGTTTATCTGTAATTTTGCGCGGGAGTTAAGTTCCGTGCGGGTCATCGCACCTCATGATTCGGCAGTTGTTAAGGACGTACATCCATTTCCCGTTGAGCACTTCAGGTATTTTTTCCCGGAGTCATGTCAATCCCTGGTCTATGGTGCGGGACTGGCCAGTCGCGTCAAAAGCAATGCTCTTCGTATCTTTCAATTACCTTTTTTACTAGGCTCATTTTTTTTGTCGGCGTTGAAAAGTGCAGGCCAGACTCAGGTTTTCCATGCTTATTGGACTCTTGCCGGACTGGTTGCCATCGCCGTAAAATTCTTTACGTCAATCCCCGTTGTTATCAACTTATGGGGATCGGACATATTATTTACAAAACTTCCGGTCATATGGTATTTACTCTGCAAAATTCTCAATCGGGCAGATGCAATCATCTGCGAAAGCCAGCACTTCGCGGACCAGCTCATTGCAAAAGGTATTTCCAGGCAATTGATCACGGTTCTTCCCAACGGAGTCGACCTGGAACAATTTAAGCCGCTCGATAAAATACCTCTGCGAAAACGATTAAGCCTGCCCAATGATCGGCCAATAATAATCGCGGTGGGAAGCCTTTCTCATAAAAAAGGACATAAATACCTTTTAACCGCCCTGCCAAAAATACTGGAGTCCTATGGTCCTGTTCGGGTTGTTATAGTTGGGGAAGGTGAATTCCGGTCTTCCCTGGAATCAACGATCACCAAACTGAATCTTGCAGATCACGTTTTTTTGACGGGTTTTCAAAAAGGGGAAACAATTCCACATTGGCTCAATGCCGCAGATATTTTTGTCTTACCCAGTTTACTTGAAGGGACGCCCAACATCCTTCTGGAAGCAATGGCTTGCCAATTGCCGGTGGTTGCAACAGCTGTCGGGGGAGTTGGGTGTGTCATAGAAGATGGGGAAAACGGGTTTATTATTCCACCCCGGTCTGATACCCGTCTGGCTGAAGCCGTGATCTCTTTATTGCAAGATCCTGCCTTACGCGAACGTTTGAGTGTTAAGGCCAGAAATACCGTTCACTCTCAATATGGTAGCTGGAAGCAACAGTCGGCCAAGCTTGAAAATCTCTATTCCAAAATCCTTAAGCCGCGCTAACTTCCTGCTCATCAGAGAGTTTTTTGCTCATCAGGCTATCTAAAACGCCTGTTTTTGCCTCTGACTTGGGAGGTGACTTCTTCTCTTCCTCAAATCGGTCCTGCAAATATGCAATGACGACATCTTTTCCCTTTTCCGGGATATCAAACATACTGGCCTCCAAATTAGCCGGGAACCGGGCCGTTTTTGATAGAGAACGGACCTGGAAACACCTTGATATTAATGTAGATTATGTCTCCATTATCCACATATCTCTTTATTTGTCAATATGTTACAGAGGAGGGATGAATGGAGGGGTGTCCTTCAGTGAAGTTTCCTTAATCCCAGGGTTTCTCTAAACAGGTGAGTGATTACAAAAAGCAGGTTTTCCTTTTTTTCAACCAGTCGGCGGAGGGTATAAGGCAACCAGGCTTTTCCATAGGGAATATAGACTCTTACCCGGTATCCTTTTTCTTTGAGTATTTTCTGCAGGTCCCGCCGGACTCCGTACAGCATTTCGAAATAAAAAGATTCGGGCGCAATTTTTTCCTGGGTTATGAAATCCAGAAGTTTTACCAGCAGGCTTTCATCGTGAGTTGCGATTGCGGGCTGATGTCCTTCTTTCAGTAACTGGTAAGCGAGTTCTAAAAAGTTTGTTCTTATCTCATCCATGGATTGCAAGGCAATATCACTGGGCTCTTTATAAGCTCCTTTGCAAAGCCTCACGGAGATTTTGTTTTCAATGCAATGGCGAACATCATTTTTTGAGCGGAACAGGTAAGCCTGAATGGCTTGACCAATATGCGGGTGGGTGCGGTGTACTGCTTCACAAATTTCTAGTGTGCCCTGAGTGTAGGCAGAACCCTCCATGTCCAAACGGATTGTGTGATTGCCCATTGCCTCGGCCAACTGTCGCAGGTTTTCTGCGCAGAACTCCCTGTCGATGCCCAGGCCCAACTGCGAGAGCTTGATAGAAAAATCGAAGGAATGGTTGATGCTATCGAGCGATTCAAACAGCTTTAGATATTCCATTTTGGCGGTTTCCGCCTGCTGACGAGTGGAAACGCTTTCTCCCAGAATATCAATGCTACTGAAATAACCGGACTCTTTAATCTTGCGGATGTTGGGTATAGCTGTCTTGAGGTCGGGCCCTGCTATGAAACGCTTGGCAAATGGATAGAGAAGATTCATAAATAACCGGATAAATGGCATTTGCTTAACAATAATATAGACCGTGGCGACAAAGTTATCCAGTCGCTAAAAACAAGAAATTATTGCAGGAGATGAGCGAAACTTTACTTTTTAGGCGAGAAATTTTATAGAATACGGGACATTATTAGCAGATTTTAAAGGAGGAGAGTATGGTGAATTTGAGTTGTATTTTGACTGCTGGTCTTGCAGGTGTTGTTGCTGTTACACTGGTGTATTATTTTTTTACCGAGTGGAATGCGGGTTAGTTTTTAATATGGAAAAATAAATTGTTTTTATTTGCTCAAAACAGGGAGCTCTAGATTATCAAGATGCAACCTGCCGGTATTTTTTGTCAGGTTTTCTTTTTTCTGCTTAGGTAGTTTTTTAAGTGCGATTTCTGCTTTTAACGCCGTAGAGCGATTTCCTACTTCCTGCTGAAATACCAGTTTCAGCGGACCTTTTCCTCGCAGAAACTTGGACGCCTTTTTCCCTCCTTCCTGATGTTCCAAAAAACGCCGGGCAACATCCTGGCTGATCCCGGTGTAAAGATGGCCCTGATGGGTCCTTACCATATACAGATGCCAGGGTAGGCTTGTCGCATCAGAAGCGGTCATTTAAAGACCATTGCTGAACAAAGTTGAGAAATCCCCATAACCTTCTTTTGTCAAATTCTCCACGGCAACGAACCTTAAAGACGCTGAGTTGATGCAATACCTCAACCCTGTCGGCTTGGGGCCATCACGAAACAGATGTCCCAAATGCGAGTCGGCAGATTTCGACCGTAGCTCGATTCGAACCATACCGAGGGTGGCATCCCTTTGCTGGACTATGTTTTCCTGTACCAGCGGCCGGGTGAAAGAAGGCCAGCCTGTGCCGGATTTAAATTTGTCTTTTGAGCTGAACAGAGGTTCTCCGGAAACGATATCCACATAGATTCCGGGTCGCTTATTGTCCCAATACTCATTTTTGTATGGTGGCTCGGTACCACTTTTTTGAGTGACGTAATATTGCAGTTTAGTCAGGTGGTTCTTGGACCCGGTTTTGTTGCCGACCAGGGTGAATTGGGGAGCATTGTTAAGCCCGGTTCGAGAAATTTTGTATTCCTTGTCTTTCCCCCAAACCCGGTTGATAAACTCATCCCTCCCTGATCCCGCACGGTATACTCTGTAGTGGATATAGTTTTTCTTGAAAAAATCCTGATGATATTCTTCTGCGCGATAAAACGCTCCTGCCTTAACTATTTTGGTGATAATCTTTTTGCTGAATCGTTTGCTACCCTCGATGCTTTTTTTCGACGCTTGCGCCACCTGTTTTTGTTGCTTGTTCTTGTAAAAGATCCCCGTTGTATACTGTTTTCCCCGGTCGACAAACTGTCCGCCTGCGTCTGTCGGATCAATATTTCTCCAGAAAATTTCCAGGATGTCACTGTAGGAAATTTTTGCCGGATCGAAATGAACTTCTACAGCCTCGACGTGAAGAGTGGAACCTGACGCAACTTCTTTATAAGTTGGTTTTTTCTTTTTCCCACCTGTGTACCCGGAAATAACTTTTGATACCCCAGGAAGGTCTTCATAGGGGTGTTCCATGCACCAGAAACAACCGCCGGCAAGAATAGCTGTTTCGGTATCCCCGGATACCTTGGTTTCTGCACTGCCGGTCTTCGAGAATGAAAAAGTTGCGAGAAGAACACAACTTACAAATATTAAAAAGGCGAGTTTACTCATGATAAGTCCCTTCTATAATGGAAATTCCTTCAAACATGATAACAAATTCATGTCGGTTGACTAACTGTAAATGAGTCGCGGGACATTCAGGAAGCTTACAGAAGGATGTTTGCGGAGGGTATTCAGCCGGGAAAAGGCTTGATAAATCCCGGATTCTAGCGCAATGAGGATTTGTTCTGCGCCAAATTCGGATGGATGTTCATCGAGATTTGCAAAGGCTGAATAGCTTTCTTATAGTGCCCCAATTTCATGTAGATCTGCCCCAGAGTGTAATGCGCCTCGGCATTGTTGGGATTGAGTCGGATGGATTCATGAATCGAGGAAAGGGCTTCCTTATAGCGGTTGGATAGAATGCAGGACAATGCCAGGAAATAATGCGTATCATAATTATCCGGTTCGAGCTTGATGGCTGTGCGGTAATATTCGCTAGCTTCCTGATGCCTGTTTACAGCCGCGTGTGCCAGTCCAATTTTGAAATTGGCCTCGGCATAATCCGGGTTGAGGTGAAGAGCCTCCTGCAGTTCTTTTAATTTTTCCGGGTGACGCCCCACTGCACCATAGGCCAGGGCCAGATAAAAATGCGATTTGAAATTGTCTTTCTGAAATTGTAATGATTTCTCCAGAGGAGGAATGGCTTTTTGAAACTGTTCTTTTTTGAGGTAGGTGAGGCCAAGTTCCGTAAGCAAGGCAGGGTCGTCCGGCTCTTTTTCCAACGCGACTTTTGTCGACGTCGTTGTCACAATTTCCTCCTGCGACACTGCCGAAGAACTGGCAACGAAAAAAAACATGCTCACTAGAATAGCCAATGTCTTTTTCATGAGACTCGCCCGTTAGAGTAAACCGGTTCCAGAATGGATGGAAACTATAGCCCGGCCCGGTAGAGCTGTAAAGCTGGAATGTATAAGCCTATATAATTCAAATTGTTTGTTGGGGCTTTTTTAAAAGGCTGAAAAACAGAAATGTTGTGTGATTTAGACGGTCTTTTTTTTCAATGCATTGTAGGAGTTATTTCGGCGGGATATCACGTTCAGCCTGTTGTGGAGGGCTGTAATGGTGGCAGGAAACGAAAGAACTATCATCCCCAAATTTTTCAGGATATTGACCGGTGCATTTTTTTGCCAAGGTCGAGCCTTGTTCTTCGTTCAGGTAAATAGGACAACGGGGATGAAAGTGGCAACCCGTTGGAGGGTTGAGCGGGGAGGGTACATCTCCTAACAAGGGCTTGAAGGGTTTGCGGGTTTCCAACGTGGGAACCGAATCGAGCAGTGATTTTGTATAAGGGTGGCGGGGATTCTTGAAGAGATCATCGACTGGCGCCTGCTCTACAATTTTCCCCAGATACATGATGGCTATCGTGTCCGCCATATAACGTACCACGCTGAGATTGTGACTGATGAAAAGATAGGTCAGTTGGTGTCGTGCTTGCAATTCCTTTAGCAGGTTGAGAACCTGGGCCTGTACCGATACATCCAAGGCACTTGTGGGTTCATCCAGAACCAGAAACTCCGGTTCCAGTATCAAGGCGCGGGCAATGGCGATGCGTTGCCGCTGACCACCGGAAAACTCATGTGGATAACGTTCCATTATGGATTCTCTCAGTCCCACCTCCTCTAAAACCCGGGCGATTTTTTTTGTCCTTTCATCAGGCGTGAGTTCAGGCTGGTGCACCTCCAGTCCTTCTCCTACAATTCTTTCGATGGTCATTCGAGGTTGCAGGGAACCAAAAGGGTCCTGAAACACAATCTGCAAATGTTTGCGAAACCGTTTCAAAGTTTCGCCTTTCAGTTCCATGATATTTTGATCGTTGAAAAACACTTCTCCTTTTGCATCGGGAATCAATTGCAGGATGGATTCGCCCAGAGTGGTTTTCCCGCAACCGGATTCCCCCACCAGAGCCACAGTCGCCCCATTGGCGATATCCAGATTGATATGGTCCACTGCGCGGATATGATTTGCCACGCGAAGAAACACACCCTTGCGGATAGGAAAAAAGGTTTTCAAATTCCGTATCCTGACAAGCGGTTTGGTGTCGAGCTTGCGAACGGGCAGGGGGATGGTTTTGCCGCTCTGTTTGCGGGGCGTTCCCTTATCTATTAAGTGGCAAACCGTTTGATGTTTATCGCTGATGCGGTGGACTTTGCTCTCTTGTGCATGGCAAATGTCCATGACTTCAGAACAGCGGTCGGCAAACCTGCATCCTTCGCCATACTCGGTAGCGGAAGGGACCGAGCCTGGAATGGTGTCCAGTAATATATCGGTTTTTTCAAGTTTGGGAATGGAACTGAAAAGCCTTTGTGTATAGGGGTGGGTCCTGTTGTTGAAAATTTCTTCCCGGCGACCATACTCCGCCACGCGCCCTCCATACATGATGCACAAGTCATCAGCTATCTGGTTGACGATTCCCATGTCGTGGGTGATCAGCAGGATAGCCATGCCGGTTTGTTTCTGCAGATCACTCATCAGGCTCAGGACCTGGGCCTGAATGGTGACATCCAGAGCGGTGGTGGGTTCATCGGCGATGAGCAATTTGGGCTCACAGGCCAGAGCCATGGCAATCATGACCCTTTGTTTCATACCTCCTGAAAGCTGGTGCGGGAAATCATCAATGCGTTTATGCGGATCAGGAATTCCCACCCGGTCGAGAAGCTCTATTGCCCGCTTCCGGGATTCCCCTTTGGCAATTTTCAAATGTTGCTTCAAAGGTTCTTCAAGCTGATTGCCGATGCGGAACAAGGGATTCAGCGAGGTCATCGGTTCCTGAAAAATCATGGCGATATCGTTGCCCCGCAGGTTTCGCATTTCCTCAGGCTCTAACTGGAACAGGTCCTGCCCCTGAAACTGAATTTCCCCTGTTGGATGATAACCGTTCTCGGCGACCAGCCGGATGATTGAAAATGCGGTCTGGGTTTTTCCGCAACCGGACTCCCCAACAAGTGCCAGGGTTTTCCCCTGTTCCAGATCAAAAGAGATGCCATCCACCGCCCGGGCGATTTTCCCTGGCCCTGCATGGAAATGTGTGGCGAGATTTTTAACCGATAAAAGCATTTTTAAAGCGTTTTCCTCGGGTCGAAGGCGTTGCGAATGCCTTCTCCGACAAATGTTAGTAGTGTGATCATCAAAGTGAGTGATGTGAAGGTCGGCAGTAATATCCACAATGCCTGTAGATTATTTTTCCCCTGTGACAGTAGTTCCCCTATGCTGGGAGCGGGACTGGGCACGCCAAGGTTCAGAAAGTCCAGGCTCACCAATGCGAGGATTCCTGCGGTGACTTCAAAGGGAAAAAAAGTGACAACAGGGGTTAATGCGTTCGGCAGGATATGCTTTCGCATAATAGTGAAATTGGAGACTCCCAATCCTTTAGCCGCTTTAACAAACTCAAAGTTGCGAATTTTTAAAAATTCCGCACGAATATAGGCGGCAATCCCCATCCAGGCGGTGAGATTTAAAATCAAAAACAGCAGTAACGCCGAGGGAACCAAAAAGGAACTCAAAATTATCAAAATATACAGACGGGGAATTGATCCCCAGATTTCCGTCATACGCTGACCGACAAGGTCCACCCATCCACCAAAAAATCCCTGAGCCCCGCCAATCAGGCATCCGATCAAAGTGCCGGTGATAGCCAGCGAAGCTCCAAAGATCATGGAAATGCGGAAGCCGTAAATCAAACGTGCCAGCACGTCCCGACCCCGGTCATCGGTGCCGAGGTAATGTCCATCTCCCCAGGAGGACGCGATGAAGGCTTTACCGTTAGGGGTAAGAGTGCGATAGGGCGCGGCCAGTACAACGTTGCCGGTATTGGATTCGGTAGGAATATATTTGTAGTCGTAGCGCACCGGAGGCCAAAGGGTCCATGTCTCTCTTGGCGAGAGGAGGGGTGCGCTTTCGGCAGGTGGAGTAATCGATTCCCCACTGTCTTCAAAATCGTCCAGTCCAATACTGAAAGCCTCGTCTTCGAAGTCATCCATCCCCAGGTCAAATGCGTCCTTTGTCTCTGCCTGTGGTGCTTCCGGCACTCCATTCAAAATACTGAGGAACCGGGCCGATTTATAATCCGGTTCGCTTGGCAGGGACCCGCCAAAGTCTTTCTCGCTGTAAGTGACGGTGATAGGGAAAAACGGTTTGCCTTCCACAACGATCATAATGGGCCGCACATTGCAGATCAGTTCGGCAGGAAGGGTTGCTATGAAAAGAAAAGCCAGAATCAAAAAGCTGTAAAAGGAGCGTTTATCCTTTTTGAAAATATCGAGTTTGACCTTCATTTCTTTATTCAGTTTCAGCATTTTCAACCCTGGGACTCATCAAAAGAAATTCTTCTGTCAATTAAAACGTAGGACAGGTCGGTCAACAGTTGGCCGACCAATGCCATGAGCGAGAAAATAAACAGGGTTCCGAGCACAATGGGATAATCTCTCTGAATCACCGCCTGATAGGAGAGGAGTCCCAACCCGTCGAGAGTGAAAATTTGTTCCAGCAATAACGAACCGCTGAAAAACATGGCAAGAAAGGCGATGGGGAATCCGGTCACCAGGGGAATGAGAGAATTTTTCAGTACATGTTTAAAGAGCACGCGTTTTTCCGGCAGGCCCTTGGCTCTTGCAGTCAGCACATATTGTTTGCGCATTTCTTCCAGAAAAGCGTTTTTAGTCAGCAGGGTCAGCGTGGCGAATCCGCCCAGTACATAGCACAATAAGGGAGCCGCCAGATGGTGAAGGTAATCGGTCAACTTTTCCCAGAAGGTCCATGATTCGTAACCGAAGGCCCCTGCAGAGGTCAGGCCTGAGATCGGTATAAGATGAGCGATGGCGCCATCTCCCGGACCAAACAGAACGATGATGAAAATTGCCAGCACAAAGCCCGGCACGCTGTAACCGATCAGAATGATCAGACTGGTCGCGGTATCAAAACGGGTTCCATGTTTTACAGCTTTGGCGATGCCCAGAATAATGCAGATGATGTAGGTCAAGAAAAAGCTGGTGACACCCAGTGATGCGGAGACCGGTAATTTTTCCTTGATGAGTGCGAGAACGGATTTATTGCGGTAAAAAGAGTTGCCAAATTTAAAAACCAGAAAACCTTCCCAGTTATCATAGTCGAAAAAACTTTCCGTGAAGGGCGCGTCTTTATCCTCAGGGGAGTACCACAAAAAAGTGCGCAGATACCTTTCCCAGAGTGGCCTGTCGAGATGATAGATTTTTTTCAACTGCTCCATATGTTTGGGATCTATTTCTCCAGGTTTTCCTCCGGGACCGGTCAAGGCTCCACCGCCGGCCTCGGTCAAGGCGCTACCGTGGCCCTTTAAAAGGGATTTCATCTGGTCTATCGGGCCTCCGGGAACAAATTGTGTGGCGATGAAAGTGATCGTAACGATCCCGATCAAGGTGGGAAACATCAATAAAAGCCGGCGTATGATGTAAGCGGTCATGGAGCTATTCAGACCTGTTGGGGAAATGCATGTTTTTTAATGGAGAGACTTTCCTTGTGCTCGTGCGTCTTTCAGTTTCTGGACTTTTTTCTCATCCCACCACCACCATTCCAGGATGTTATTGGCAATGGAGCTTTGCGAGGGATTGATTTTCGGACGGCTGAATTTGTTCCAAAATACCGCTCTATCATAGGCAATATACCAATGTGAAACCATATAAAACTGATGCGTGAGAATCCGATCAAGGGCCTGAATATTGACGATCAGTTCTTTGCGGGTTTTCGCTTTAATGATCCTTTCGATCAGTTCATCGAGAGCGGGATTTTTGATGCCCATATAATTCCGGGTTCCCGGAGTCTCGGCGGCTTCGCTTCCCCACATATAACGTTGCTCGTTACCGGGCGAGCGGCTTTGGGGGTAACCCGCAACGATCATACCGAATTTGAAATTTCTCAGACGTTCTTCATATTCCGCAATTTGCACGACCCTGATATCCAGATGAACGCCGATCTTTTTTAAATTATTTTTGTAGGGCTCGGCGATGCGCTGGAATCCGGGTCCGGCCAGAAGAAGTTCAAACTGCAGTCGGTTTTTGCCTTTTACGCGAATGCCATCGGAACCTGTTTTCCATCCGGCGGAATCCAACAAAGCGTTGGCGATCTGAATATTTTTGGCGGCAGACTGGCCTTGCCCCGGTGCGCCTACCGGTTTGGTGAGCGCCGTTTTGGGAACATGACTTTTATATTTCTCGCGCAGTTCAAGAAGCAGGGTTTTGACTTCACCCTGGGGCAGGCCCTGGGCTTTCATTTCAGGATTGTTGTCGAAATAACATTCGTTGCGGGTGTATTGCCCATAAAATAAATTTTTGTTGCTCCATTCAAAATCGAATGCCATAGCGATGGCGGCCCGGACCTTGCGGGACTTGAAAGTTTCGTTCCTCATGTTCATGGCAAATCCCTGCATGCCGGCGACCCGGGTGTGCGGAAATTCTTCGCGCAGGTAATAACCTTTTTTAACAAAGTTGCCTTTATAGTCCAGTGCCCAGTCGCGCGAGCTGTTTATCAACTGCATATCGAACTCTCCACCCTTGAACGCTTCACGCTGGGCAACCGGGTCGAGGTAGATTCTGAATGTGACACGATCGAAATTGTACCGTCCCTTGTTGATGGCGATATCCTTGCCCCACCAACCGGGATTACGCTTGAAAGTAATGTATTTCCCGTACTCGTATTTTTCGACTGTGTAGGGTCCGCTGGCGATGGCGATATCATCGAAGTCCGCGCCGAAGGATTTTCCTTTGCCACCATAAATATGTTTTGGGAAAATCAGCATCTGTCCTGTTATCAGGGGGAGTTCCTGGTTGTAGAGAGCGAAGTGGTAGCGGACGGTATGAGCATCGATTTTTTCAATGGATTTGATATCCTTGAAATACTCTTTATATATGGGATGGTACTCGGGGTCCTTAATAAGGCTGAATGAGAAAACAAAATCATCGGCAGTCAGGGCATGTCCATCCGAAAATCGCGCCTGTTTATAAAGGTAATAGGTCATGGAAAGCCGGTCTTCGGCGAGTTCGACTTTCTCTACCAGGTTGCCGTATTGCGAAAAGGGTTCGTCATCCTCTACGGAACTGTCCATGGCAGTTTGAAACACCAATTGTCCGATACTGGGGGCCGTCACACCTTTGAGCGAGGCCGGGTTCAGTTTGGTGAACGCGCCAAAATCGGACAGAACCAGGTTCCCGCCTTTTGGGGCATTGGGGTTGGCGTATTTATAGCTCTGCCCGGGTTTGTATTTCAGGTCCTCGGGGCCATATAATGAAAGCCCGTGATGAGGGGTTGCGGTAACAGATTGGGCAAGTAGCAGTACGGTGATGAAGGATGAAAGAATTTTCGTCATGATATATAGAGGTAGTGTTAGTTTGAATTTTTACTATATTAACATTCCTAAAATGGGAAACACTAAAATTGTCTGCACGTTATCTTGAATTGAGCCGGTCTGAATTGGAATCGCGTGCCAATCAGGCCTATGAGATTTATCGGGACTGCCGGGTGTGTCCGCATGCCTGCCAGGTGGACCGGACTCAGGGGCAAACCGGATTTTGCGGTCAGACCGATACATTAAGGGTTTCATCCAGCGTCCTGCATTTTGGCGAGGAACCGCCGTTGGTGGGGACAGGCGGGGTGGGCAATCTGTTTATCACTGCGTGCAATATGCGTTGTGATTACTGCCAGAATTTTCAGATTTCCCAGCAATGGGAAAAAGAGGCACCTGCCATTGAGCGAACCTATCAATCCACTGCCAAACAGATGGTGCGTTTGCAGGAGCAGGGGGCGCATTTTATCGGCTGGGTGTCGCCATCGCATGTTGTGCCGGGACTTTTAAAAAGTCTGTTACTGGCGCGGGATATGGGTCTAAAAATTCCTATTGTTTATAACAGCAACGCCTATGATGCTCTGCCGACCTTGAAGCTTCTGGATGGCGTGGTGGATATTTACCTGCCGGATTTGAAATACGCGCATTCTGCTACGGCAAAAGAGGTTTCGCATATTCAGGATTATGCGGAATTTTCCCGTCAAGCCGTTCTGGAGATGTATCGGCAGGTAGGGCCTTTGGTCCTGGGGGAGGATGGTCTGGCCTTACACGGGTTGTTGGTTCGGCATCTGTTATTGCCTGAAGACCTTGCCGGAACCTGGGAGACCCTGTGTTTTATCGCCCTCGAAATGTCGCCGAGCGTTTCCTTAAGCCTGATGAGTCAGTACCGCCCGGTTTATAAAGCCCGGTCCACTTTAAATAGGGAAGTTACCCCTACGGAGTATGAACGTGCCATTTCTATGGCGCAGGAACTGGGTTTTGAAAACTTATACCTTCAATCCATGCAAACGGCAGTGCATAATTTGCCGGACTTTGATAATACGGAAAACCCCTTCCCCCTTGATCGCGCGCAAAATCAGGAAAATACGGCGGCCTGGCAATTATAAGGGTGTCTTGTTCTGGAACCCTTTATTTGTTAATCTCTACCTTTGGACCTTTTCAAGCCCAGTGCCATGAAAGGGGAATATCCCTACAGAAACACGAAAAATATGAAACCCAGAAAAACACGGAAAATACATATAGGAAAAGTTGAAATTGGTGGTTCTGCTCCCATTGCTGTGCAAAGCATGGCGGCGACCCAAACCCAGAACCTGGAAGCCACGGCCAGGCAGATAGAGATTCTGGAAGCGGCTAAGGCCGATGTCATTCGCATTGCTGTGGACAGTGAGCAGGATGTGGAAGCCCTCAGAGCTTTGCGGCAACAATTTCCCGATAGTGTGTGGTCGGTGGACCTGCAGGAAAATTATAAGCTGGCACCCATCGTTGCGCCTCTGGTGAACAAGATTCGCTACAATCCGGGGCACCTGTTCCATTTGGAAAAAGAAAAGACCATTCGGGAGAAGGTGGAGTTCATTGTCAAAGCGGCGAAAGAAAATGACTGCGCGATTCGCATCGGAGTCAACTGCGGTTCGGTGGACCCGGACTATAAAGAACGTTATAAGGACGATTCGGTAGAGGCCATGGTCCGTTCCGCAGTCGATCATTGCCAGATGCTCGATGAGATGGGATTTGAGAATTATTGCGTTTCGCTTAAGGATTCTGAGTCTCAGAAGGTGATTGAGGCGAATCAGAGGTTTTCCAAAGAACGCCCGGATGTTCCTTTGCATCTGGGAGTGACGGAGGCCGGGCTTCCCCCTGAAGGCATCATTAAAACCCGTATTGCTCTTGAACAGTTGATTTCAGCGGGAATTGGCGATACGATTCGCGTTTCCCTGACTTTGCCAAACGAGGATAAGGGGCAGGAAATTCAGGTTGGTCGAGAAATCCTTAAGGATATTGAGGAAGGCCGCTTCCGCTCTGTTCCCGAGAATTTTCTCGAAGGGTTGAATATCATTGCCTGTCCCAGTTGTTCCCGGGTGGAGAACGATAAATTTGTCGATTTGGCGCAGGATGTGCGTAAAATGACGGAATATGCGGAAAAGTATAAGCTGACCATCGCGGTGATGGGGTGCCGAGTTAATGGTCCGGGAGAAACCGATGATGCGGATCTGGGACTTTGGTGCGGGCCGACCCGGGTGAATCTGAAAAAGGGAACGGAAACCCTGGGCTCTTATTCCTACGAGGAAATACTGGGCCAACTGAAAAAAGAAATCGACCAGATGATTCTTGATAAGTTCCCACTAGGCGTGGGGCCAGCGTGAAACAAGGCTACGCCTTGAGGAAATGAATAACAGTTTTTTTCCGGCAGGAAATATTTAAAAGGGTCTAAAAATGGAATTTGATGTTGAAGAGCTTGAAGGGTTAAAACGAAAGATCAATATCACCATCCCGGAAGAGGTGGTGAGCAAGCGGGTGGATGCCGCCTATAAAGTGTTGAACCGCCAGGCCAAGATACCTGGGTTTCGACCAGGAAAGATTCCGCAGAAAGTGCTTGAGAAACAGGTCCCCATGCAGTCTCTGGGGGATATGTTTCAGGAGTTGATGCAGGAATATTATGAGGAGGCATTGCATAAATCCGGGCTCAGACCCACGGGTCAGCCGGAGATTGACCATGCGGGGATGCAGAATGTTAAAAAAGATGAGCCTTTGAAGTTTGCCGTCATTCTCGATATCAAACCGGAGTTGAAAGTTAAGGATTACAGGGGTCTTAAATTCAATAAGAAGGAAGCTGTTGTCAAGGATGAGGACATTGAGGAAACTCTGGTAAAAGTTCTGAGCCATCAGGGCTCAGTGGAAGAAATGCCTGCGGATCATGCGGTTGAGGATGGGGACATCCTTACTGTGGATTTTGACGGGACCATGGGTGGGGAGGAACTGGAAAATGGCAGTGCAAAGGATTTTGAACTGCGAGTGGGTGAAAAGAAAATGCTTCCCGGGTTTGAGGATCAATTGATTGGGCATACTCAGGATGAGGATTTCGAGATTAAGGTTGTTCTTCCCGCCGACTGGAACCAGAAACTACGCCGGGTCAGTTTTCCTATTCCGGGAGCTCCTGAAGAAAAGCAGGAAGATGATCGGGCTACCTTTAAAATTAAAATTAAAAAAATAAGAAAACTCTATCTTCCTGAGTTGACCGATGAAATTGCCCAACGGGAAGGATGTGATACCGTTGAGGAACTTCGCCGGGCCATCAAGATTGACCTGCAAAATCACAAAGACCAGGAGGAGGAACTGAAAATCAAGGAAGACATTTTTAATATCCTGGTCAAAGATGCCGAGACACCTCCGCCGGATTCCTTGATAGAGAGGGAATTGAAATTCATGATTGAGGGCATGAAGTATCAAATTGCCCAGTCAGGAATGAAGCTGGAGGACTCCGGGTTTGAGCCTGAGAAAGCGACAAAAGAATGGAGAGAAAAAGCCATTTTTAATACCACCGGCTATATGATGCTGGAAGCTGTTGCCGCCGCCGAAAATATTCATGTGACCCAGCAGGATATGGAGGGCGAATATGAACTGCTTGCCAAACAGACGAAACAGAAGGTGGAAGATATTCAGAAACGGATTATGTCCAACCCAGACTCGTTGAGTCAGACCACGACGAAGATAGTGGGGCAGAAAGCGATGAACTTTATCTACTCCAACTGCGAGTTTAAATTTTATAAGGAAGGCGAGGCACCTGAAAAAGAGGCCGAGAGCTAAAATTTATGAAATACGTAAAGATTATGAGTGAGGAGGACCTCCCTATTGGCAAGTCCGCGATCATATCAGCAGGCGAGGATGAGATCGCTCTTTTTAACTATAAGGGAAAATATTATGCCATTGCCAACAAGTGTCCGCATAGAGGTTCGCCTTTAGGAGAAGGGCGTATTGAAGAAGGCATTGTGATTTGTCCGAACCATGAATGGCGTTTTCAATTGGCAGACGGCGCAAATATGCAGAATCCGGAGTTGTTTATCCCGACCTATCCGGTAAAGGTCAAAAACGATAATATCTATATTGGGCTGGAGGGGGAAAGCGGGAATATCGCCTACGGAAAAAAAGCTTCCACTTTGCCATCGAGCCTCAAGTTCAGTGTCCCCACCATTCAGAAGCCGCGCAATCCGGAAGAAGAACTGGATTGATCTTCTTATAGTCCTAATTTCATTTTTAGCTCCGCAGGACTGGGCAATTGGATGGAGCAGCCTCCGGAATCCGCTTTCTCACCGATAATCAGTTCCCCATTTTTTAAAATTGCAGGTGAGGTGTAATGTTTGAAGGGATGGTTGTCAGAAAGGTCGCTTTGGTTCACTTCTTCAAAGTCGCAACCTGAGTTTAATAAAAGGTTTTTTGCCGACTCATAATTTGGACAATCCGAAAAATAAATAAGCTTGATGTCATCCATAGGTGTAGGGCAATTTTTCAGCCTGTGGGATTGTCCTCTTCTATCTCAACCCATTTGGGATCGCCGTGAGCTTTGTAGTTTTCTGTGCCACAGAAGGTCCCATCGTGATAGATATTGACCTTGTATTTTCCACCACCATATTTTTCGGTGATATAAGGAACCGGGTCTTCGATTTCGATGAGCTCGGGGGTTTTGTATTTTCCGATCAGCTTGAACTCCATTCCCATTCCTGAAGGGAGCAGGACATAGAATTTCAGGTTGGTTTCGGCGAGGATCTTTTTGAAATCTTCCTCGCAATCGTCTCGGGTATACGTGGGGCCTATACTGTGTTTGGCCCGGCGTTTGAGGTAGTCTTCCATCAGGTTATAAAACCACCAGTTTTTTTGTTTGCGTTGATCATGTAGAAATGGGTATTCGACAAACCCATGTTTGTTGATAAAAGGTTTTTTTGCCATCGGGTGATACTCCATTAGGGTTACGGCAATGATTATATTCTTTTGCCCGGTGACTGACAAGCGGTTGAATTTTTAATCTGTAGGCAATGTATGGGAAAATTTTACAGCAAAAATTATTGGTCGGTGGGGTTTCAGTCCAAATTGTATGACCGCTTGTCTCCGGAGTCCTATTTTGAATCCATGCGACGTGTGGTTGCCTTTTTGCCGGAAGGGAAATCCTTCACTCTGCTGGATGCCGGTTGCGGTTCCGGACTTCTCTTGCGGTTTCTTGCCGCACATGTAGTTTATACCGGAACTGATCTGCTGAAATCGGGAGTGGACCGAACGTTGCTACGTGCACAGGAACTGGGGGTTTCTGACCGGGTTTCCTGTTTCCAGTCCGATTTAACTTCCCCTTTGCCTGTGGATGGGCAAAAGTTTGATGTGGTCGTAGGACATTTCTCACTTTATACCCTCGCATCTAGCGAGTTAAGGCAGTTGGCTTTGAAAAACTTGAGAGCTGTCATGAAAGCGGAGGGTATTCTTATTCTCGCCAATCCTTCAGTGGATTATGACGCGGATGCCATTATCGAACAAAGCATCCGGCTGGTCCGGGAGCGGCAGGGAGTTTTAGCCAGCCTTATTAAGCAATATCTGGTTTATCCTTTCACCAAAGCTGTAGGGTTGCGGTTTATACAAAATCAGCTCACTTCGGGGAAATGGCAGGCTTATACACGGGAGGGGCTCTCTCAGGAAATGGAAGAGGCGGGTTTCTCGGTCCAGCACATTGAGGATGTCTATGCCGGGAGCGCATTTTTAGGGGTTGCGAGACGGGCTTCAACCGGTTGATTATCCGTGAAATAATTGAAAAACAATGAGTTTGCCTTGTTTTTGGGATTGTGATAGAGTAAATTTGTAAAGTAAAGGTAAAATAGCTGGCGGTGCGCCTTGGAGTGATATAGGTTTGAGTATGAACTATGACATCAATATTTTAATTGTCGAAGACCTTTTGACGACCCGGTTGTTCCTGCGTCGAACACTGAAAAAGCTGGGTTACACGAATGTGGTCTTGAGCGCAGATGGAGAGATAGCGTTAGAAGAGCTCGGGCGAAAGCCTTTTGATCTTATTATTTCTGACTGGCATATGCCCAATATGGATGGGCTGGATTTTTATAAAGAGCTGAGTAAAAACCAGAAATGGAGTGAAATTCCCTTTTTGCTGATCACTGCGGAAAAAGAACGCGGCAAGGTCGTTGAGGCCGTTCAGGCAGGCATTAAAGAATATCTGGTAAAACCTGTTAAGCCGGAAAACTTAAGCGATAAAATTAAAGAAGTGGTTTTCGGGGGCGCGGCCTGAAATCAGCCGCCAACACCCCGGTAAAACCGTCCAGTTCCTTCCTTTTTATAATCCCGCATCCTTTCTGATAGCTTTGGCTTTATCTGTTTTTTCCCACGTAAAAGAGTTTTCTTTTCTGCCAAAATGCCCATAAGCCGCAGTTGCCAGGTAACGGGGTTTTAGAAGGTCCAGCGTTTTAACAATGCCTGCGGGTTTGAGATTGAAGTGGGACCGGACCAAATCTTCGAGAATTTCCGGGTCAACATTATGGGTTCCGAAAGTTTCCACACAAACTGAAACGGGATCGGCGACTCCAATGGCGTAGGCGAGTTGAACTTCGCATCGATGGGCCACTTTAGCCGCAACCATGTTCTTGGCTATATATCGGGCCATATAAGCGGCAGAGCGGTCGACCTTGGACGGGTCTTTTCCCGAAAAGGCTCCTCCACCATGTCGTGAGAAGCCACCGTAGGTATCCACAATAATTTTTCTTCCCGTTAAGCCACAGTCGCCATGCGGGCCGCCAATTACAAAGCGTCCTGTCGGGTTGATATGGACTTTCATCTTTTTGTGCTGCAATTTTTTTGGGATAACCTTTTGGATTACAAGCTCGTTGATATCGGCCCTGATTTGCTTGGTGGAGACTTTGGGAGCATGTTGTGTCGAAATGACAACCGTTTCAATACAGACAGGTTTATTATTTTCATACCTGACCGAAACCTGTGATTTGCTGTCGGGTCTCAAATAGGGGAGTGTTCCTTTTTTTCTTACTTCGGCGAGTTTGCGCACCAGTTTGTGTGCATACATAATGGGCATGGGCATCAGTTCCGAGGTTTCGTCGCTGGCATAACCGAACATCATTCCCTGATCCCCGGCACCTTGCTCGCGTTTATCATCATCGACTCCCTGTGCGATATCTCCAGACTGTTCATCCAGCGCGACCATTACGCCGCAGGTCTCAAAATCAAAGCCCATATCGGAGTGAGAGAACCCGATATTTTTTATGGTGTTCCTGACAATTTTAGGAATTTCCACATAACATTTAGTGGAAATTTCCCCGGCAATCACAGCGAAGCCGGTAGTGATCATTGTTTCACACGCAACTCTTGCTTTCGGGTCCTGCGCTAGTATTGCGTCCAAAATAGAGTCGGAAACCTGGTCCGCTATCTTGTCGGGATGTCCTTCCGAAACTGACTCTGAAGTGAATAAATAATTACCTGGATTCATTAAGATTTCCCTTTTAATTGGAAGGTTAAAAAATTAAACAAATATTAGTTTTATTGTGCAATTCGTTTTCAGGTAGAGCTTGATTTTTCTTCAAAACTGAGGTCCCGGTCAAAATCCTCTGGAAATCGAACTCTCATTTCATTCGTAATGAAAGAAGTTATTTCGTCCGGGGAACTCATCTCTAAAACATTATCGGCCAACTGCCGTGCTTCATCAAGCCGAATGGTGCGAATGATTTTTTTCACCTTTGGAATCGAGTGGGGTTCCATGCTCAAATCATCCAGTTTTCCCAGGCCCAATAAAAGCATTGTTGCCATTGGGTCTCCTCCCAACTCGCCACAAATTGAAACCTTTTTGCCTGCATTTTCAGCAGACTGGATAATATTTTTCAGCGATCTTAATACTGAAGGATGAAAGGGTTGATAAAGGTGGGCAACGTTTTCATTCACTCGATCTACTGCCAGAAGATACTGGATTAAGTCGTTAGTGCCAATGCTGATGAAGTCAACTTCCTTGAGAATATGATCAATGCAGATGGCGGCGGCCGGGGTTTCTATCATGGCCCCCACCTCAAGGTTCTCATTAAATGGAATCTGATCTTTTCTTAAATCATTTTTTGCGTCTTCCAGAATTTTATTGGCCTGAATTATTTCCGTCACCGAAGAGACCATGGGGTAGAGAATTTTCACATCCCCATATAAACTTGCCCGCAAGATTCCCTTTGCCTGGTCTGTCAATAACTGGGGCTTGGCCAGGGATAAACGAATACCTCTAAGGCCCAGGGCAGGGTTGTCTTCATCGTCGTTTCTGACATTGCCAAACTGTTTGTCCATTCCGATATCCATGGTACGAATGACAACGGGTTTGGAATCCATTTCCTGGGCAACCAGTTTAAAATTTTCATAGAGCTCTCTTTCCTCGGGTAAGACGGATGCCGCCAAATAAAGAAATTCCGTGCGGTAAAGTCCTACCCCCTCGGCCCCGAATTTATGCAGGCTTTTTATTTCCTGACTGGATTCGATATTAGCCAAGAGTTTAACCTGGTGTCCATCAAGCGTTTCTGCCGGCTGATGGATATTGGCTAATAACCTTTCTTCGTATTTGCGGTAGTTCTCCTGCTTTTTAGCGTAATGTTGTAACGTTTCGCTGGAGGGGCCAATGATGACTTCGCCATCAATGCCATCAACAATAATTTGATCTCCGGAATTAATATTTGAAGTGAGCCCCTTGATTCCGGTGATGGCAGGGATTCCTAAAGCCGCAGCAAATATGCCAACATGGGATGTTTTTCCTCCTGCCTCGGTGGCCATGCCCTTGACAAAGTTTCTGGGCATCATGATGGTGTCTGAAGGGCTCAGGGAGTGGGTCACAATAATTACGGGCTCCTGAATATCAGACAGAGACTCCTGGGAATGACCAATGAGATTTCTCAGGATTGTCTGAACCAGCAGGTCAAGATCGTCCTTTTTCCCTTTCAAGTATTCATCGTTGATGTTGTCGAATAGTTTTAGAAAGTTATTTAAGGTTTGTGTCAGAGCCCACTCTGCATTGGTCTTGTATTTTTTGATATTTTCGATGGTATCGTTAACCAGAATATCGTCATCAAGAAGCAGGCTGTAAGTATCTAAAATAACTGCATATTTATCGGCGACTTTTTTAGCGCGCTTTTTTATATCCGTCATTTGGAGCTTGGTTTTTTCAATTGCTTCGCGAAAGCGATCAACCTCCTTTTCTGCTTCAAGTTCGCTCAACTGGTGCTTGAGGATACAGAACTTGGTTGAGTCAAGCAGATATGCTTTCCCGATGGCGACCCCTGTTGATACGGCAATGCCTTTCATGGTCAATTATATAAATTTAGAGTCTGCTTCAAGGAGAAGTGAATAGATTTGGTTGGCATCTTGTAATTTTAAAATGCCTTCACGCAAATCCTGGTTTTTAAAAAGTCTTGAAATGCGGGCCAAAGCTTTTAAATGTTGTCCTGTTGAATTAGAGGGTGCAATGACCATGCATACGAAATGGACAGGCTTTTGATCGAGGGATTCAAAATCCACCCCCTGCAGGGAACGCCCAAAGACAGTAATGATCTGGGAAAGTTCGTCAGATTTTCCGTGCGGAATGGCTACATTTTCACCAATCCCGGTGCTTCCCAGTTTTTCCCTTTCCATCAGTGTATTAAGTAAGGTTTCCTTATCCTTGATTAAACCCTGTTTTTGCAGGAAATCGGTTATTTCACGGAGAATCTCCCCCTTATTGACTCCGGCCAGATTGGCAATAATGGAGTCCTTTTTTAAAATGTCATCTATTTTCATTTCATTGGGAGCGAATTAAGGGTGAGGTCGGTTCAGTCCTGGTTTTCCAGTTTGGACTGTGAGCCTTTTTTGAGTCTAAGGTCCTGAGCTTTTTCTTTCTGTTTTCTTAACTGTTTTTCAATTTTTAGCAGGGCATTATCCATCGAAGCATAGAGGTCATCGGTCTCGTCCTGACTATGCACTGTAGATCCCTTTGTTTTTACTGTGATTTCAGCAAAATGCCGGTGCTTCTCTACATGAAGCGCTACATGGACATCTGCTTTTTCACCCAGTTCCTTGATGGTTTTATCCATTTTGTTTTCCAAATGTTCGCGGATGCCATCTGTGATATCAATGTTTCGTCCAGTTACAGTTAGTTTCATCGAGTTCTCCAAGAAAAACGTCAAACAATATATTTTGATTAGGGCCCACTAAAAGGAGCATAAATTACTATATGGCAGGGGAAATTAAAACCATTTTTTTCTTTTACTTGCAGGTGGAATATTCAGTTCCTTTCGATACTTTGTGATAGTCCTTCGTGCTATTTTAGCATTTTTCCTCATTAACGCCTCAACCATTTGATCGTCTGTTAATGGGGAGCTTCCGTCTTCCTCCTTGATGATTTCCTTTATCATGTTTTTTACACGAATGGAGGACATGGCATTTCCCATATAGGATTTGATGCCACTATGGAAAAAGAATTTAAGCTCAAAAATTCCCTGCGGAGTATCTATGTATTTGTTTGTGGTGATTCTGCTTACAGTTGACTCATGCATTTCAATATCTTTGGCCACATCTTTCAGGACCATGGGCTCCAAATAGGATAAACCATCATCCAAAAAGTTTTTTTGCAGTTTTACGATACTTTTCCCGACTTTATAGATAGTCTGTCTTCGTTGGTCTATGCTTTTAATCAGCCATAAGGCAGACCGGTATTTGTCTTCCAGGTATTCCTTGGTTTGCCCCTCTTTAGTGGTCTTTAACAGGTTGTGGTAGTAAGGACTGATCTTCAGGCCAGGAACCCCATCATCATTTAAAACCACATCGTAGCCCTCATCCGTTTTAATTACAACAAGGTCCGGGACAACATAGTCGACCCTTTCGGAACTGAATAACAGTCCGGGTTTGGGGCATAAATCCCTGATGATTTTCAAGGCGTCTAAAACTTCCTCTAAATCAACTTTCAATTCAGAGGCGATTTTTGGCAGGAACCTGTCCTCCAGTCGTTCCAGATAATTTTCGATGAGTGTTTCTACATAGGGATTTTTATCTGTAAGGACACGGGCTTGGTTTACCAGGCATTCTTTCAAGGATCGGGCGGCAACTCCGGTGGGTTCAAAAGTTTGTATAATGTTTAGAACCCTCAGTACATTTTTTTCTTCAGTGTTGCAAATTTCAGCAATCTCCTGCAGCTCGGTGCAAAGATATCCGTCATTCTGAATATTACCTATGATGCATGACCCGATAAATTTATCCTCTTCAGAGTCAACAGATAAATCCAGTTGCCACATGAGGTGGTCGGCCAAATTAGCTTCTTTTTTGTATGTAGATTCAATAGAGGGTTTTTCAGTATAGCTTTCGACGGACATGCCCTGATCTATGTTGCCTTGAAAATAACTGTCCCAGTCGATTTCCTGATCCTGAGAGTCTGAGCTCTGTTCATTGTCGGGCGGGGTATCCTCATTCGGTCCTTTTTCTTCCTGGCTATTTTCCTGTTCACTTTCATTCTCTTCTTCCAACAACTCTTCCAGAACCGGATTTTCTATAATTTCTTGCCTTATCAATTGAGCAAGTTCCAGTCTTGCCAAAGGCAGGAGCTTGATGGCCTGTTGAAGCATGGGCGTCATGACCAGCTTCTGGCCCATCTTCAAGTTCAAATTCATTTTCATTTCCATCGCCATAAATGCTCGCTCCCGGCCTAAAATGAAAACTGGTTGCCCAGATAAATCTGTTTTACTTTTTCATCCTGGGCAACGTCTATCGGTTTTCCCGATGAGATGATTTCCCCAGCGTTGATAATGTAAGCACGATCAGTGATACTCAAGGTTTCCCGGACATTATGATCGGTGATCAAAACGCCAATGCCCTTCTTTTTTAACTGGGAAATAATGGATTGAATATCCGCCACGGCAATAGGGTCGATACCTGCAAAAGGCTCATCCAGGAGAATAAATACCGGGGATGTGGCCAAAGCCCGACTGATTTCCACACGTCTTCGTTCGCCCCCCGAAAGTGAATAAGCTTTGGAGTCTTTTATGTGGAGAATATTGAGCTCACGAAGAAGTGAGCGGGCCTTTTTTTTGCAGTCAAAGCCGGAGAGTTTCTGGGTCTCCAGAACCGCAATGATATTTTCCTCCACCGTCAATTTCCTGAAAACCGAAGGTTCCTGTGGCAAATAACTTATTCCTCTTTTGGCACGTTCATGCATGGGAAAACAGGTGACGTCCTCATCATTTAACAAAACTTTACCGTCATCAGGGCGGGTCAGCCCCACAACCATGTAAAAGGTAGTGGTTTTGCCTGCACCGTTTGGACCGAGCAGGCCCACAATTTCGCCTTGATTGACTTCAATACTTACCTTATTGACTACTTTTCGAGTCCGGTATGACTTGATCAGATTTTCGGATCTTAGGCCAGCCACTTTTTTATTTAGAGGAACAAGGTTGATCGGTTGGCGGAGACTTTTTTTTCGGGCTTTTTTCTTTAGGGTCGTTTTCCTCATCCTTTGGGTAGATTTTCATGCGCACCTTTTCATTGGCGATAAACCGGTCTTGCTCCATGAGAAAAATCAGCTCCCGACCTTCAATCATATTGTCCTCTTCCCATGCGGTGGCATGGGGGGCACCCGTTAAAATTATCTTTTGCAATTTGTCCAAATAGACTGCCCGGTCTCCGATAGCCCTTTTTAAACACCGGGTAATGACAACATTGCCAATGGCCACAATCTCTTCAGTTTCCTTTTTGTCCTCAGTATTATAGATCTCCATAATGTCAGAAGTGATTTTCAGGTCGCCCTGATAACTCACTACGTTGCCCGAAAAAACTATTTTTACTCCTCCGTTTTCAGACCGCATACGCTCAGAGGTGATTTCTATAGGTTCTTTGCTCTTTTTGGACTTTGTCTTCACTGCTGGTTTGCCCGGCGGAGCTTCTTTCGCAGGTGTTTTGTCTTGAGCTGTGGCAGGCAAGGCCACAAATACCCAGATGGCAAAAATAATTAATCCGGTTAATTTAATTTTCATACTATTCTACTGCGTTCTTTTTTGTAGAGTTGGTGCTTAACCGATCCGTCAAAATATCCGGTGCACCCACAAATTTAACGTGACCTGTCAAATCAACGTCCTTGGTTGTTTCTTTATAGATTCCCGAATCCGCAACAATGACATATCTCTTGTTTTCGCCTTTGTGGAGAATCATTTCTACATTTTGCATCGTTGTTAAGTTTTCCTCGTTGTTGATTTGCGCAAAATCAGCTTTGAGTTCCCACTCCTTGACACCCTTGACTTCGTGGCTGATCTTGAAATTCTCAATTTCAACATCAATGCCCTTTTCCATCACCTTGACTCGGATGTTACCCATCTCGACAGAAGTGCCGAGGTTTTTAAGAAAATAAAACCCCGCCGCTCCGATTACGCTGAAGGCCACTAACAATAAAGCTATTCTGATCGTGTTGATCATTTAAATAATTAATTTATAAAGCATTAAGCGTTTATGCAAATGGCATACCATGGGGGCAATGATGCCATACCATACCCCTAAAGTAAAGTGAAATCAGGGAAGGATCGCGGTTCCGAAAAAACCGGATTGAAGGTGAATTCTCGCTGGGAATCGCTGGTGATTTTTATATTTATTTCTAATCTGTCCTGAATGTTCAGGATGAGTTTGTCTGGTTTTTTGGGTGAACGCAGTTTTTCCGCCCACTCGATGATCGTTACCCCTTGGTTATATAAAATTTCCTCAAGGCCCAGAGAAAAGATTTCCTCCTGGGTTTCGATCCGGTACAGGTCGATATGGTAAATGGGAAGTTTGCCTTGGTACTCATTGATCAAGGTGAAAGTGGGACTGCGAATGTAGGAAGCCTTGTCCAGTTCCAAACCGTAACAGATTCCCTGGGTAAAGCAGGTTTTGCCTGCACCGAGATCCCCAAACAGAAGGATGATGTCACCGGCACCCAAAGAGATGCCGAGTGATTTTCCTAATTCCAGGGTTTCTTCAGGACTATTCGATATTTTTTTCATTCTCTATGGAAGTATGCGTTTCAGGGTTTCCGGCAGACACCTTAATAAATCACCGGCAATCAGGGTGGTTTGGCTTTCAGTCTCAGCAAAGTGATCTCCTGCTTGACCGTGTATATAGGAACCCGCAATGGCGGCCGGGCAGGGGGCCAGACCTTGAGCCATGAGTCCCGCAATGATTCCGGTTAAAACGTCTCCCGATCCGCCTGTTGCCATGCCGGCATTGCCTGTGGGATTGATGACCACAGTTCCATCGGCTGAGGCGATCAGGCTTGGAGAACCTTTTAGAACCAGAGTTAAAGAGTGCTCGCTGGCAAATTTTGCGGCGATGGTCATGCGATTATTTTGAATTTCCTGTGTTGGCACTCCGGTTAAACGGGACATTTCTTTAGGGTGCGGGGTGAGAACCGTTTTGTCCGGCAACGTTCCCAACCAGTCCTTATGCGCTGATATTGCGTTCAGGGCATCCGCATCGAGTACCAGCGGACATTGAATCAGTGGCAATATTTCACCGATCAGAGCAACGGTTTCAGGGTCAGTGGTGATTCCAGGGCCGATGGCCAGTGCAGATTTTTCCTTGAGAAGTTCCAGAATAGATTCTTTCGCGCTCAAGGCCAGTGTGCCGTTGGCAGTTTCAGGCAGTGGCACGGTCATTACTTCCATAGGGTGAGCCGCCTTCTGGCAGGAGTCGGGTAGAGCCAGGGTGCATAAGCCGGCTCCGGACCGCAAAACCGCCAGGGCAGTCATTCCCGCCGCGCCCTCCTTACCCTGGGAACCTGCCAGAACCAGGACATGGCCATAATTGCCTTTGTGGCTATTGGGATCGCGTTTCTGAAACCAGGATTTTATGTCTTCCTCTTCGCATAGATGGATGCGGATGTCCTGCCCCTCATGGGCTTTGTCCGGAATGCCAATATCGATGAGCCGGGTTTCCTGCATGACACCGGCAGAAGGATGGAGTAAATGGCTTTGTTTCCAACAGGCAAGGGCAAGGGTCAAAGCGGATTTAACATGAGGTCCTATTAACTGGCCGCTATCTGAGTCCACACCGGAATTGATATCCACTGAGACCACAAACTTTTCAAACTGGTTGATTTTATCTATGACCTTTTCCATGAAGCCGGTGACCGGTTTATTTAGCCCCGTACCAAAAACGGCATCGATGATGATATTGCAATGGCGCAGTTCAGGGTCATGCTGGTTCAAATTATCAGGGGTCAACTCGTCAACCTGAATGCCAATATTTTGTGCGGAGGTGGCGTTGACTTCTGCGTCTCCTTTCAGCTCCGACAATTTGCCGGCTAACAGGACCCGAACTTCGGAGCCCAGGCCGGACAGGTGCCGGGCAACGACAAAACCATCTCCGCCGTTATTGCCTTTACCGCAAAATATGAAAACCTTTTTGAGCGATAGATCAGGAAAGCGTGTTTGTAATTCATGGACAACTCCAATGCCGGCATTCTCCATGAGAGTGATACCGGGAATTCCAAGATCATCAATGGCATGCCGGTCGATGGCCTGCATTTGTTCTGCTGTGACAACAGGGAGCAATGAATTTTTCCTTTACTGCAAGGCTGATAAAATGTTTATCTTAATCAATATGGGCCTATATTTTCCATTTTAAATGAAAAGGGAAGTTTCATGAGTAATAAAGACAATAGTATTAATTATATTGAATTACCTCTGGTTAAAAATGCCGAGACAAAAAAATTCTATAACGAGGTCTTTGAATGGGAGTTTACCGACTGGGGGCCAAATTACATCAGTTTTTCTGGTGCAAGTGTTGATGGTGGCTTTAATGGAGAAGGGGATGCCCAGGTATCAAGTTCAGGCATTCTAGTTGTCTTATACGCCAATGACCTGAATCAAAAATTAGAGTGCGTGATAAAGGCTGGCGGAGAAATATCAAAGCCTGTCTTTGAGTTTCCCGGTGGCAAAAGATTCCATTTCCGTGACCCAAACGGAAATGAGCTTGCAGTATGGTCAGAATAATTCTTTGCTCAGTCCGGATATTATCCTTCGGTTTAAGAAACGGCAGAGGCCTCTGGAAAACGTTTTACCTTTATTCTAGCCGCCTTATCGCGCATACGGGCCATGTCATAGGCCATTTGCATCCTGAGCCAATGTTCTGGCGTACTGCCAAAAGCCTTGGAGGCACGAATAGCCATTTCTGCTGATAGAGAGGTTTTGGTGTTGATCACCCGCGAGAGTGTTTGCCGGGTTACGCCTAAACCTTTTGCGGCTTCTGTAACATTTAATCCTGAAGACTCTATGCAATGCTTTATCATTTTTCCCGGATGAACGGGATTTTTCATCGCCATGATAATTTCCTCCTAATGGTAGTCTACCAAGTCAATATCGAAAGCTCTTCCATCTTCAAATCGGAAGACAATCCTGTGGTTTCTTGAGACAAAAACACTGTAAAAACCACGCATGTCGCCTGTGAGGCGGTGAAAATTGAACCCTGTAATATCCAGCTCCTCTAGCTTCTCAGCACTATCAAGAACTGATAAATAAAGCTCGGCCTTGTCTGCAATGTCTGGTCTTAATCGGCTTTTGTCGCCTTTTTCGTAGAGCCTTTTTAAACCTCTGTGGCGAAAGTTCTCGATCATGTCGCATTGTAACATGCAACATGACAGGGATCAACTTGCGCTGAAACCGGGGTTTTGCGGAACAATCTGCAGACAGATCAAACAAAAACCGTGTAAGGATAATCTTTGGATTCTTTCAGGGCTATTTCTTCTCGTGTCGGTGTGAGGCCGTTGATCACGCTAAACAGGCAGGGGCAGTCGTACTCGATTTTATCCTCCGGTTTGAAGGAATTGAAATGCTCGGGTTCTATCAGAAACGCGCGATTAAAGAAATAGGTGCTGATAAAACTGCCAAGGTATACTGATTTGCCCTTTAACTCAGGAAGGTATGACAATTTGTCCTGTAAACTGTCATGGTTGTAGTTAAAAGAAAAACGTACTAACACATCATATAAAAAACAAAAATGGTAACTGTTCATATGATGCCAGCATGATTTCTCGTTTAATCCGAACTTTAAAATTCTCAGGATTTCTTTAAGAGAATGCAGGGAATTGATTCTTCCCGCATGGGGGTAGAACTGCTGAAAATCTTCTCTCCAGTACATCTGAGGCTGGTGCTCAATGAATGACAAAATTTCCTCTTCCTGATTGAGGGCTACTTCAATAAAATGGGGAGGGTCAAAACAGGAGTCGTAGTCCGGGTCCGGGCAAGGGGTCGGTTTGCCAAGGGACTGGATGTCATAAAGATTGTTTTTGAAAACCAGCATTTGAAATGCGCCTTTTTAAAAGATTGCACAGTTCATTATACCTCAATGTATAGTCAGTTTTCTGCTTCTAACTTTCAATTAGGGGATCTGCAACCCTTGGATAAAAAGATTTATGATTTTACAGCCCAAACCATTACCGGAGAAGCCATCAAACTTTCTAAATTTCAGGGCAGGGTTTTGCTGGTTGTCAATGTGGCTTCTGAATGCGGGTTCACCCCCCAGTATTCGGGCCTGCAAAAACTCTATGAAAAATACCGGGACCAGGGCCTGAGTATTCTGGCTTTTCCCAGCAATGATTTTGGTGCTCAGGAACCGGGGTCCGATGAGGAAATTAAAGATTTTTGCCAGAAAACTTACCCCGTGACATTTGACCTTTTCAGCAAGGTGTCGGTTCTGGGCCCTAAAAAAAATCCTCTTTATCAATATTTATATGGCCGTAGATTAGAGCCTCAGGGAAGGGGCATGCGGTCGAAAATATTCGCGCTGGCAAAGTGGGTGTTATACCGGGTAAAAAGAATGCAGGTTCCTGAGAAAAATGAGGCGCAGTGGAACTTTCATAAATTTCTGGTTGGGAAAAATGGCATCCCCGTAGCCAGCTTTTTGAGTGAGGTGGCCCCGGATTCCCCTGTCCTGATCAAGAAACTGGAAGAGGAGCTCCACTAGGCGCCGGCGTAGCCGCCGGTGGCAGTGAGCAATGACCCGTAAAACCAAGAGAGTGTTTGCCCGTAAGGTAAAGATATTGCAACTTTAGGATTTTTCTATGTCAGAAGATAAAGATTTTTTATGGAGTGCGTTGGGCCGATATCTTGAAGGCCCGCAACGGGATGCTTACTGGCAGATGATCAGCCAGTTTCGCCAGGGGCCGTCTAAAATTCAGGATTGGCATTCAATAGCGACTCCCGACTCTGCAAGTCTGCCGGATTTTTCCGGCTTGCCATCCCCGGATGATTCAAAGACGACACACCAACTGTCCAAGCTTGTTGTGGGTAAGCTCAATGGTGGTATGGGAACCAGTATGGGTTGTGCGGGACCCAAGTCCCTGATTGAGGTGCGGGACAATAAATCTTTTCTGGATTTGATTCTGGAGCAGATCGAAAGCCTGAATCGGAAATGGGGGCAAAAAATTCCCCTGCTCTTGATGAACAGTTTCTACACGCATGAAGAAACCCAGGTGCATTTAAGCGGTCTTAAAACTTCTGCGGAGATAATCGGTTTTCAGCAAAACAAATTTCCTCGCTTGCATGCTGACAGTCTAAGTCCGCTCACCCCTGATGAATACGGAGATCAGGCCTACTATCCTCCGGGACATGGAGATTTTTATCAATGTATCTGGCAACAGGGAATCTTGCAACGGCTGTTGGATGCGGGCAGAGAAATTCTCTTTATTTCCAATGCCGATAACCTTGGGGCCACTGTGGATCCTGTCATCCTGAATTATATGGATGAGTGCAATATTCCCTTCTTAATGGAAATGACTGCCAAGACTCCAGCGGATGTCAAGGGAGGGACACTCTACCAGCAGGATGGAAAACTCAAGCTATTGGAGATTGCCCGTGTTCCCGATGATAAGGTTGACGAGTTTTGCGACCAGAAAAAATTCAAGGTATTCAATACCAATAATATCTGGATTAATCTGGTTGCCTTGAAGGACAGGCTGAGTCAGGGGCCTCTGGAATTAACTGTGCTGGTGAACCGGAAAAATGTCGGGGAAACTCCTGCCGTGCAACTTGAAACCGCCATAGGTTCTGCTTTGGAATGTTTTGAGGGGGCTGTCGGTCTCACCGTTTCGCGTGACCGGTTTTTGCCGGTTAAAAAAACAGATGATTTGTTATTACTGCGTTCCAACCTTTTCACTTTGAACAAGGGCCAGTTAAAAATGAGTCCGCAAAAAAAACATTTGCCCAAAATAGAACTGGGAGAGTTCCTGCAAAATATAGAAAACTTTCAAAACAGTTTGCCCATCATTCCAGACCTTATTAATTTGGAGGAATTGAAAATAGATGGAGAGGTCCGTTTTGAAGGAACGGCTTCCCTTAAAGGTAAAGTGCACTTGAACGGATTGAAAAAGCCTTTGATCCTGCCTTCAGGTGCAGTGATAACCGATGAAAGTTTGCAGGGTTGATGGAGGAGAAAATGGTTGGTGGGAAATTTTACGCGAAATTATAGGTGTCTCGGATTATTCACTATAGGACCTTTCCCTATAAATATTGTGGGAATTGACGAGTTTTGTCTGGGTGGGCTCAGGAAATAATATCTATAACATGTTGATTTTAAAGGTTTTTTTTTGTCATGTGGAAATAAGCATTGACATGTTTTTGCCCATAAGTATACTTCTTTGAAACATTGAATCTGCGCCTTGTTGTGGTAGGAAATATCCTACTTTATGGATTTGATGAAAGTGTCGAAAAACTTCAATCGCTGGGAGTTCAGACACTGCAACGTTGTTTGAAAAAGTTGCATAAAAAGTTCACTAATAAAGGGAGGAGGCCGTTCCTCGGAATCGCCTCATTTAGAATATTAGTAGGTGAACGTTTGTTAACTAGGGTAAGGGAGGATTTACAATGAAAAAACTCGCTGTTGTACTACTGGTTGCTGTAGCATCTTTTTGCCTTGCAAGTTCTGCATTTGCAGGATCGTTGGCACCGGGTGCGATGACTAAATGCACCAATGCTGGTTCCATCACCTTGGAAAATACAGGTGGCGGAGCAGTTGACCGGGGTGAAGCAAATGCTTCGGTCTGGAAATCTTCAAATTTCACCACGGTCCCGATAAGCTTGAGCCCGAGTGCTCATCAGGGTTTTCCCACTGACGGTGGTGGAGCGGCAGGCAATTCTTATGTCAAAATGAAGAGCAAACACTCCATGGGACAAACTAAAGTAGTTTTAGGTGGGCAAAGCAATTTCAGCCGTGGCGACTCCATTGGAGACATCAGTGGCGAAGTTAGAATCACCAACACCGGTACGACCAACATTAGCGTAAGCTGTGGTTAAAATCTTCAAGTTTTAAAATTAAAGCCGACCTGGTTTTTCCGGGTCGGCTTTTTTTTGCCTTGATGTTGGAAGAACTCCTCTCCTCAATAGTAAAGAAAAATCCCGCCTGCGAGAAGTAATCTATAAATGATAAAGGGTAGCAGACCTGCTTTCTCAACGATCTTGAGCAGAAGCTGAATAGCCAGTAAGCCGACCAGGAAGCTTATTCCCAGCCCTATTAACAGGTGGAGGTTGGAGTAGGTGTGCTCGGGTTGCGATGTGAACTGCACCAGCTTGTGCATGCCTGCCGCAAAAATAATCGGAGTTCCCAGCAGAAAAGAAAATCGGGTTGCCGAAGTGTGCGAGAGGTTACTGAAAAGTCCCGCAACAATAGTGATGCCAGACCGTGAGGTTCCCGGCAAAAGGGCAATGGCCTGGGCGCACCCGATAAACAGAATTTGCCGTAGACTGAGCCGATTCAACTCTGTCTCCGGGTTTGTATTTTTTGAACGATAGCGATCCGCCGCGATGAATATGAGGGACCAGAAAAAAAGGTTGCCCCCGACAAAAGTGGGACTCCTCAGGTTGGCTTCAATCCATTCTCCCCCAAACAGGCCTATCATTCCTGCGGGGATGGAGGCAACGAGGATACACCATGCCAGATGATGTGTTTCCGGCGATTTCTGGCGGTCAAATAAACTCATCGCTAAACCTGCCAAGTCCTTGCGGAAGAAGATTATCATTGCCAGAAGGGTACCTAAATGCAAAATGGCATCCAGAGCCTGACCCTGATCCTCAAAATTGAAGATCATGGGGGCCAAAATCAAATGCCCGGAACTGGAAATAGGTAGGAATTCTGTGAGCCCTTGAATGACGCTCAATAAAATAATCTGAAAAAATTCCATTAATTTGGATGAATCCCTTTTTTACGAAAACCAAAAAATAACTGAACTTGGGTGATTATAGTGGTGGATGAAAAAAATTTAAAGTATTCCTTTTGTCGTTGACGGGAGAACTTTGCATAAGCCGTCATTGCGAATACTTCGGCTACGCTCAGCACAGGATCCGTGAAGGCGTGACATCTCACCTGAACTCTCGTGCCCCGCAGGGGTAAACCCAGCAACTCTGGATCGCCACGCCGCTTTGCGGCTCGCGAAGACGACCATGCGGGGTTTAGGTTTGCCGGGTTTTACAAATTATGTTATGTTACGCGGGCAATCGGACCAACTCCCTTAACATTTTGAAATCATGAGAGAATTTTCCAGAATTCAGCGCCTTCCACCTTATGTTTTGGGCATTGTCAACGAGCTCAAATATGAGGCCCGTCGGCGCGGGGAAGATATCATCGACTTTGGTCTGGGGAATCCGGATATGCCGACCCCCAACCATATTGTCGACAAGCTGATTGAATCTGCGCAGAAGGAAGCCAACCACCGCTATTCGCTTTCCAGAGGCATTTACAAATTGCGCCTCGCTATCACCGACTGGTACAAGCGCAACCACGATGTCGACCTGGACCCGAATTCCGAAGCGATTGCAACGATTGGTTCTAAAGAAGGCATTGCCCACCTGGCTATGGCGATCACCAGCCCCGGCGACTCGGTTCTGGTGCCAACACCTACTTATCCGATTCATACATATGCTTTTATTTTGGCCAACGCTGATGTCATTCATGTACCTCTTAACCCCGATGTGGATTTCTTTGAGTCCCTTCTCGATGCCTTCAAGAGTAACTGGCCGAGGCCAAAGGCAATGGTCATCAACTTCCCCCACAACCCCACGACTCAGGTGGTGGATATTGATTTCTTTGAGAAGGTGGTGGACTTTGCCAAAGAACATGACCTGATTGTGATCCACGACTTTGCTTACGGGGACATCGTTTTTGACGGTTATCGTGCTCCCAGTTTCTTGCAGGTTCCAGGGGCGAAAGAAGTGGGAATTGAGTTTTTTAGTTTGTCAAAAAGTTATAATATGCCGGGGTGGCGTGTAGGTTTCGCAGTCGGAAATTCTGAAATCATTCATGCTCTGGCGCGCATCAAAAGTTATCAGGACTACGGCATGTTTCAACCGATCCAGATAGCGGCTACGGTAGCTCTGAATGGTCCGCGTGACTGTGTGGAAGAAATCCGCGATACTTACCAACAACGGCGGGATGTCCTGTGCGAATCGCTGAATCGAATCGGATGGGAAGTGACACCGCCGAAAGCGACCATGATGGTCTGGGCGGAAATCCCGGACCGATTCAAGAAAATGGGGTCCCTGGAGTTTTGTAAATTACTTCTGGAAAAAGCCAAAGTGGCTGTTGCGCCTGGAATCGGATTTGGAGAAGGCGGGGACCACTTTGTACGGTTCTCGCTGGTCGAAAATGAACATAGAATTCGACAGGCGGTTCGCGGAATTCGAGAGATTTTTTAACGGAATTGAGTAAACGATGAAAACAATTAAAGTGGGAATGATCGGCTTTGGCACCATCGGTGCTGGTGTCGCTAAAATCCTTACGGAAAACAGTGAGGTTATAAAAAAGCGGTTGGGAGCCGGGGTGGAACTGGTTAAAGTGGCTGACCTGGATATTACTACCGACCGGGGAATCAAACTTGGCCCCGATGTGTTGACGACTTCTGCTGATGAGGTGATCGACCACCCTGATATTGATGTGGTCATCGAATTGATCGGTGGTTACGAGCCAGCCAAAAAATTTCTTCTTCAGGCCATTGATCGGGGAAAACATGTGGTGACGGCAAACAAGGCCCTGCTGGCTAAACATGGGGATGAAATATTTTCAGCGGTTGCTCAAAAAGGTTTGTCCGTAGGGTTCGAAGCTTCTATTGGGGGAGCCATCCCTATAATTCGTTCGGTTCGTGAGGCGTTTGTCGCCAACCGCATCCAGTCCATGGAAGGTATCGTGAATGGGACAGCAAATTATATCCTCAGCAAAATGTCGGATGAGAATTGCGACTTCGATACCGCATTGAAAGAAGCGCAGGAAAAAGGTTTTGCCGAAGCGGACCCGACTTTTGATATTGAAGGAATTGATTCCGCCCACAAAATAGCGGTGCTGACACGCCTGGCTTATGGAACTCCTGTGGAGTTTGACGATATAACGGTTTCCGGTATTTCGGATATCACCTCGGAGGATATCGAATGCGCTCGGGAGTTTGGCTATCGGATCAAACTGCTTGCCATATCCAAATATGATGGACAGGCAATCGATATTCGGGTCCATCCCGCAATGATTCCGGTCGCACACCCGATGGCTAATGTCAATGGAGCGTTAAACGCCATTCGTGTCTGCGATGATTTGATGGATGAAAATATCCTGATTGGTCACGGGGCAGGGGCTTTACCTACTGGCAGTGCGGTGGTGGGAGATGTCGTGGAGATTGCCCGGAACATCCTCTCGGGAGTGGGAGAAAGAGTTCCTGCCGGGTCTTTCCAAAGTGAAGAAATCAAAGCGATCCCCTTGAAAGATATTAGTGAGGTTGAGTCGGAATATTTCCTGCGTTTCAGTGTGCTGGATAAACCGGGCGTTCTTTCCAAACTATCTGGAATACTAGGGACCCATTCTATCAGCATAGAGTCCATGATCCAGCGAGGGCGGGCAGGCAGTGGCGAAGGGGTGCCGTTGGTGATGATGTGTCATAAAGCCAGCGAGAAAAATATTCAGTCTGCTTTGAAGGAAATAGAACAACTGGATGTAGTCTGTGAAAAACCAAATTTGATTCGTGTGGAAAAATAGAAATGGAATTTAAAGCCTGGTTTCAATGTATTAATCCGGATTGCCAAAACCGGTATGATCTGACCGATATCGTTTATCGTTGCAAGAAGTGTAATGAACTTCTGGAAGTGCAACACGATATGGAGCTGCTGAAACAGCGATCACCTGAAAAATGGAAAACCCTGTTTGAGAGCCGGTACCGGCGTAATGAATGGCCTTATGGCAGTGCCGTGTGGGGGAAAAGGGAGTTGGTCTGCCCCGCTGTGGAAAACGAGAATATTGTATCCACTTATGAAGGGGGTACGAACCTTTTCTGGGCCGAGAGGCTGGGTCACCAGATTGGTCTTGATGATCTATGGGTCAAGCAATGTGGCATGGCGCATACCGGGTCTTTCAAAGATTTGGGAATGACCGTGTTGGTCTCCATGGTCAAACAAATGATTGCCAAGGGAAAAAATATCAAGGCGGTGGCCTGTGCATCAACCGGGGACACTTCTGCCGCACTGGCCGCCTATTGTGCGCTTGCCGATATTCCTGCCATTGTGTTTTTGCCGAAAGATAAAGTCTCGTTGACACAGTTGATTCAACCCATCACACATGGCGTGCTCACTTTATCTCTTGATACCGATTTTGACGGGTGCATGAAACTGGTGCAAGAGGTTTGCCAGAAAAATGATATTTACCTGGCAAACTCCATGAACTCTCTGAGGATTGAAGGCCAAAAAACCATTAGCTTTGAAATAGTCCAGCAGTTCAATTGGAAAGTACCCGACTTTGTAATCGTCCCTGGCGGTAACCTGGGCAATGTCAGCGCGATCGGTAAAGGATTCCAGATGTTCTATGATTTGGGGCTGATCGACAAGCTCCCTCGTCTGGTCTGCGCTCAGGCGCAAATGGCGGACCCGCTTTACCGTAGCTTTAAAAATGGATTTAAAACATTCGAATCCATCCAGGCGAAAAAAACCCTGGCAAGTGCCATTCAGATTGGAGACCCGGTCAGTTATAAAAAAGCTATCCGCGCTCTTCAGACTTTCGATGGTATCGTTGAAGAGGCATCAGAAAGCGAGTTGGCTAATGCGGTTGGCAAGGCCAATAAAACCGGACTGCTCTGTTGTCCGCATACCGGAGTGGCTCTGGCAGTACTTGAAAAACTGGTTGAGCGTGGTGATATCAAGAAGAGTGACCGTGTGGTGGTGATTTCCACTGCTAACGGATTAAAATTCACCGACTTTCTTTTTAACTACCATACGAATCAGATAGAAGGAATCCAGTCGGACCACGCATTTTCTCCGGTTGAACTGGCCGCCGATTATGAAGCTGTGCGAAAAGCAATTTTGGAAAAAATAGAATCATGATCTCCCACCGATTCAAGCATATCTTGCCGGGAATCGCTTTCTTTGCGTATTTAAATGTCCTGCCAGTTGCCATCCATGCAGAGTCTGGCGACTCACAGGTTTTAATCCCGGGCGGTGAATATAATCTGGGAAGTTATTATTGCGAAGAAGAACAAAGTAATGCCGACTGGTGTAATGACGAAGCTCTCCGTAAGGTGAAGATAGGTCCGTTCTGGATCGATAAATATGAAGTCAGTAATGCCGATTACCGGGAATGTTTTATCGCCGGAGTTTGTGAACCGGCGGTACTGCATGAAGACCGCCCGAAGGATTTTAATAAACCGCGTCAACCGGTTGTGTTCGTAAGCTGGGAAGATGCGCGAACTTACTGTGCCTGGCGGGGAGGAGAACTCCCAACCGAGGCGCAATGGGAGGCGGCGGCACAAGGTAAAAAACTGGGCGGAGCCTATTTTGCTCAGCCTTATGGCACAGGCGCTCCGGAAGATACGGGAAAGTTTACAGCTAATTCCAACGGTCTCTACGATATGATGGGCAATGTCTATGAGTGGACTCAAGATTGGTATGAGGCAAGCAAAGAGAAGAACAAAGTGGTACGCGGAGGGTCGTGGAATTCTCCCGGCCATTATTTAAGAACCTCCGATAGGGTCAAAAAAGATCCCGAATTGAGATATAGCGATGTAGGGTTTCGCTGTATAAAAATAGAAAAGTAGAGGAAGTTATGTCAGACGTTAAGAATGTTGTCATAGTCGGTTCGGGGCCTGCCGGGCATACCGCCGCGATTTATTCTGCCAGGGCAAATCTCAGCCCTTTTATGTTTGAAGGTTATATGATGGGCGGCTCAGCAGGTGGACAGTTGACCACCACCACCGAAGTTGAAAATTATCCGGGATTTCCCGAAGGAATTGGCGGGCCGGAGTTGATGCAGTTGTTCCGCAAGCAGTCCGAGCGTTTCGGCACCGAAATGGTGCAGGAAGATGTGACCTCTGCCGATTTCAGCCAACGGCCTTTTGTTTTGAAATCCGAGAACCGCGAAGTGCGTGCGCATTCGGTGATCATTTCCACCGGGGCGACGGCGAAGCGGATGGGAGTCCCCAATGAAGAAAAAATGTGGAACAACGGCATGTCGGCCTGTGCTGTTTGTGATGGTGCGCTTCCCATGTTTCGCAACCAGCCGCTGATGGTTATCGGCGGAGGGGATACGGCGGTGGAAGAAGCCACTTATCTGGCAAAGTTTGGTTCTGTAGTTTATCTGGTGCACCGGCGCGATGAGCTTCGCGCTTCCAAGATCATGCGGGAGCGGGCACTCAAAAATCCGAAACTGGAAATCATCTGGGACACCGTTCTGGAAGATGCCATCGGCGCGGATTATTTGACCGGCGCGCGTCTGAAAAATGTCAAGACTCAGGAAGAGCGAGAAATCGAAGTCGCAGGACTTTTTTACGCCATTGGTCATACTCCCAATACGTCTATCTTCAACGGACAGTTGGATCTGGACGATGCCGGTTATATTAAGGTGAGAGCGGGAACCCAGGAAACCAATATCGAAGGAGTCTTTGCCGCCGGAGATGTGCATGACCATAAATACAGGCAGGCCATCACCGCCGCAGGCACCGGTTGCGCCGCATCCCTGGAAGCGGAACGCTGGCTCGCCGAAAAAGGGCTGACAGAGTAGGATCGTGGACACAGAGCGAATTCGAAAAGCTCTTGAAAAAATCATTGAGCATAGGGACTATTCCGAACGAATCAGTAAAGTTGGGGATAAGGACTGCGACCCGCTGATAGATTTGATCAACACCGTGCTGGAAGAAACCGAAAAGCGCGGTGAAAAGACTGACCAAAAATCCCTCCAGAAGCAGGTCGCTGTCCGCACATCAGAGCTGGAAAAAACCAACCAGCAGTTGGCTCTCGATAAACGCGAGGCCGAAACTTCCAGCCTGAGCAAATCCGTTTTTCTCGCCAACCTCAGCCATGAGCTGAGAACTCCTCTCAATCACATCATCGGTTACAGCGAAATGGTTCAGGAAGAACTGGAGGACCAAGGTCTGGATAACCTGACAGCCGATGTGAGTAAAATCCGCAAAGCCAGCAGTCAGTTGATGAAATGGGTCGAAGAAATTATTGACCTGTCGAAAATCGAATCCGGGCACTCTGATTTGGAGCACTCGTTGTTTTCCGTTGCTGACATGGTGGAGGAAGTGGCGGAGAAGTTCAGGTCTTCAGCTGAAAAATCAGGCAATACGTTGATGGTTGAACTTCCCGGCTCACCGGGCGAAATGAATGGCGACCGGGGCAGGGTGGAACGGGTCTTGTTCAATCTATTAGATAACGTCGAAAACGGCAAGATAGTGCTTAAAGTAAGCCGGAAAACGGTGGGCGAAATGGACTGGCTGACATTCGCTGTGCAAGATACCGGTGCGGGTATCGACCCGAAGGTTCTGGAAAATCTGTTTAAAGGATATACTCAGGCCGATGAGGCGCTTTCGAGCGGATTTGGTGCCAATGCGTTACTGCTGGCTATCACTCATCGACTGGTTCTGGTGATGGGTGGTAATCTGCATGGGGAAAGCGAACTGGGGGTTGGTTCCACCTTCACCCTGCGTCTGCCTGCAGATATGAAATCCCACCTGGAGAAACCACATGTGCTGAAAGCCACGAACCGGTTTATTCACGATATTTTAAACCGGCCAGCGACCGGTGGCAGATAGCCTGTATAAAGTAAATTTCCCCTCCCTTCATAGGGAGGGACTGAGGGAGGGTTGGCTTTGTTTGTTCTGGTTTGGGGAAAACTCTGATCTGCTCCAAGTAAAAATCAAACCCTCCCCAAACCCCTCCCTATGAAGGGAGGGGATATAAAAGTATTGCGCTTGATGGCGTTGCTTGCTTGACGGGTAATGCAGTGCTGGCCCCACGCCTAGTGGTGGCTTTTATTTTTGCCGGAATTCTGCTATAAACTTGTATTAACTGGCTTTTTTTAAGTGAGCCGCCAATAAGCCTTCGCCTTTTTTCCCCTTATTTTTTTTCAGGAATGTTGTCTTCGGACGAAAGGCTTTTCTTTCCTCTAGCTGTTGAAATGTTTTCCAGTGTCGGGCGTGTAGCTCCTGGGTTGAGATAATCTTTTTCAGGTTCCCATAAGCATCCAAAACTTTGGTTTCGTAAAACATATGGCACCTCCTAAAATGTCAGGGTTACTTGGTATGCCTTGTTATAGTTATATTAACAGGGGTTGTTAGTTTGTAAAGATTTTATTTTGATTGTTTTTTATTCATTTTTGTAAAAGTCATGCTATTTATCAGTTTATAGATAGATATCGAATGTAATTTCTAGGTTGTGGGCTTACCTTGATTTTCTAAATGTTGCCAGTTCTGTTAATATTTTCAGGTGAGATTCTCAGAAATATATTTAGCAATCCTGATCTGAAAGGGTTTTAAATGTTTCCTAATAATTTTTCCAAACTGAGGTTGGTTTCCCGTTCCGCTCAATGCATTTTGATTGGGCTGGTTTTACTGTGTTCCGCCGGCATGGCTTTTTCCGCAACTGCCAGAGAGATAGATGTGAGTGTAGAAGTCACTCTGGAGCGATTTAATAAGGAAGTTCCCGGCGCAGAGGGCTTTATGAAAAAAGCCAAGGGAGTGCTGATTTTCCCCCAGGTCATCAAAGCCGGATTCGGCATTGGTGGGGAATATGGGGAAGGGGCTATGCAGATTGGCGGCAAGACGGTTGAATACTACAGCACCATGGCGGCTTCGATAGGGTTTCAACTGGGTGCCCAGACAAAATCCATCATCCTGGTCTTTACCAAAGAGTCTGCTTTGAAGGCCTTCAGAAATAGTGATGGCTGGAAAGCCGGAGTAGATGGTTCTGTGGCGTTAATCTCGCTGGGTATGGGGGACTCTCTGGATACCACCAATGTTAAGGATCCTATCGTAGCGTTTGTGTTTGGTCAGAAAGGCCTGATGTATAATTTGACCCTTGAGGGGTCCAAGTTCAGTAAACTGCATAAGTAGAGCCCATCCAGCATGTCGAACCTTTCTCTTGATTGCAAAAACCTCTCTGTTTCCGAACAGGAAATAAACAGCGAACGGGTCAGCCTGTGCCACGATCAGTTGGAGCAGGGCACGGGTGCGGGAGCGGACTACCTGGGCTGGTTGCACCTGCCTTCACGTTTTTCCGTTAGCACAGCGACTGAGATCGAAACCACTGCGCGTTCCATACGTGACCGTTGTGAAGCTTTTATCGTTGTGGGCATCGGTGGGTCTTATCTGGGTACCCGGGCGGGGATTTCTTTCCTGAACTCTTCTTTTTCCAATCAGGGGCAGGGCGGACCGGAAATCTATTTTGCCGGGCAGAATATCAGTTCGGATTACCACGCGGACCTTTTTGACCTGATATCGGGCCGGGATGTCTGTCTCAACGTGATTTCCAAGTCTGGCACCACAACGGAACCGGCTATTGCCTTCCGCCTGCTAAAAGAGATGGTTGAAAAAAAGTATGGGGCCGATGGAGCCAGAGACCGGATTGTCGTCACCACGGATGCGAGTCGGGGGGCTCTTAAAAGTCTCGCCGATGATTTGGGTTACAAAACTTTTGTGATTCCGGATGATGTGGGAGGCCGGTATTCTGTGTTAACTCCTGTGGGACTTTTCCCCATGGCGGTGGCTGGGATCGATATTCAGGAACTGATGGAAGGAGCCAGACAGGGTGAAAAACTGTACTCTACCGGTTCTCTGGAGCAGAATGACGCTTACCGTTATGCGGCGATCCGTCAACTGCTTTACCAGAAGGGAAAAACCACTGAGATTCTGGCGACATTCCAACCTGCCTTTCATTATCTGGCCCAGTGGTGGAAACAATTGGCCGGTGAAAGCGAAGGCAAGCAATTAAAAGGCATATTCCCTGCGTCTGTAGAGTTCACTTCTGATCTGCATTCCATGGGCCAATGGATTCAAGAGGGCAGTCGAAACATTTTTGAGACGTTTTTAATTCTCGAGTCTTCCCGGCGGCAGTTGAAAATACCTACTTTTCAAAATGATGCGGACGGTTTAAACTATCTCGCCGGTGAAACGCTGGATACGGTTAATGAGAAAGCCTGGCTGGGAACCGCTTCTGCTCATAAAGAAGGGGGCGTTCCCAACATGACATTAAAAATTAAGGATCGTTCGCCCGCCTCCCTGGGTCAGCTTATTTATTTTTTTGAAAGGGCTGTGGCGATGACCGGCTATTTGAATGGGGTCAACCCTTTTGATCAGCCGGGTGTTGAGTTTTATAAGAAAAATATGTTCAAACTCCTGGGTAAACCGGGACTTTAGAAAGGATAAATACATGGCTATTGTGAGCCAAAAGCTGGATGAGGTTTTGCATGGACTGGCATTTGAAAAGATTGAAGGGGAGTCGCCCAAGAGTGAATCGGATGCTTTATTAGCCAGATTGAAAGCCCTTGGCACCGAGGTGTGGATTGATACCGGCGAGTTGGAAAAAGCCCAGGAGATATGGAAGGACGAACTCACGGCTTTGACCACCAATAACACTCTGGCCAATCAGGTGGTACAAAGCGGGGTTATGGACCAGGTCATTGAAGACACCATCCAGAAAATCCGGCAGGAGGGTTTGGATTTGTCTGAAGAGGAAATGATCCTGGAGGTGGGGTTCGTGATCAATTGCAAGATTGCTCTGCGTCTGGTCCAGGCTTTCAAGGTGAAAGTCAGTGTGGAATTGCATCCGGCTGTGTCCCGAAGTATAGAGCGCACCCTGCATTTTGGCCGCAGGTATTACAAGGTGTGTCCTGAATATTTCACTGTCAAAGTGCCTTTGACTCCTGAAGGCTATTTGGCGGTTCGCACTTTAAGGCAGGAAGGCGTTCCCATCAATTTTACTTTGGGTTTTTCGGTGCGGCAAAACTATCTGGCGGCACGTTTGGGTAATCCTGATTTTGTGAATGTGTTTTTGGGCAGGTTGAACCAGGTGATTATCGACCATAAAGCCGGAACAGGAGAACTGGTAGGGGAGAAAGTGACTTTGGCGACTCAGCGGGCATTGTTGTCTGCACGGGAAAATCATAAAGAAGTGGAATCGCGATTGATTGCCGCCAGTATAAGAAACGGTGAGCAGGTGGCTTTTCTAGCTGGACTGGATGTGTTGACCATTCCGCCCAAGGCCATAAAAGAGTTTCAGGAATCCGGAAAATCTCAGGATCAGGTGGTTTCCCATATTGATGATTCCATTGAACCGGGGATTGACCCACAGCACTCTCTGGCGAAACGTTTTTCAGAGCTTTGGGAATTGTCAGACGAGTTCAAGAACTTTGTCGATGCTCTGGTTGCCAGAGAAGACCTGGATTCCATGCAGGGAGAGGAACTGGACGAAATTTCCCGGGGTGTCAATTTGTTTCATCCTTTCAGCGATGAGGACTTGCAGAAAATCCAGGACCATGGAAAAATTCCGGACCTGACTGCCTGGCCTGAATCTATCGCATTGGATGACTTGATGACGCAGTCGGCGTTACAGTCTTTCACTAAAGACCAAAATGCATTGGATGAACGAATCCGGTCATTTCTTAAATAGAAATGATATTAGCCGGTGATATCGGGGGAACCAAGGTCAACCTGGCACTTTTTGATGAGGCAACACGAATAACGGAAAAACGTTATGAGAGCCAGAATTTTTCCGGTATCGAGAAAATACTGGATGACTTTTTAAAGGGCAACGAGTCAAAGGTTGAAAAAGCGTGTTTTGGTGTGGCGGGTCCCATCAGTAACGGGGAATGCCGTTTGACCAACCTTTCCTGGCAGGTTGAGGTAGAACGCTTAAAAAAATATTTGGGCATAGATGCGGTCTGGCTGATCAACGATTTGGCCGCTACGGCATGCTCGATTCCATTTTTGAGTCCTGAAGATTTTACGGTGATTCAAGCCGGGGCTCCGGTGAGCGAAGGAAGAATTTCTGTGGTTTCGGCTGGCACAGGTTTGGGGCAGGCCTTCCTGATTCCAGAGAGAAATGGTAAATATATTGTTATGGATTCCGAGGGGGGGCATTGCGATTTTTCTCCCCGGAGCAGTGTGGAAGCAGAGCTTTTATTTTTTCTGCAAAAAAAGTATTCAAGGGTCAGCATAGAGCGCGTATTATCGGGGCCTGGCTTGTTGGATGTTTATGAATTTTTCAAGTCGGTTGTCGGTGAGGAAGAGGTTGAGCTATTCGATTCTCCTGTGCCTGTGGTTGAAAGGGCTATCGCAAAAACTTCTCCGATTTGTGAGAAAACTCTGGAATTATTTGTTTCCCTGTATGGAGCTTTGGCGGGGAACCTGGCGTTACAATATTTGTCGGTGGGAGGGATTTATTTAGGCGGAGGCATTGCTCCTAAAGTTGTTCCCTTGTTAAAAGAAGGGAGTTTTATGGAAGCGTTTCTTGCTAAGGGCAGGTTTGAAAATGTTCTCTCTCAAATTCCTGTAAAAGTGGTGATGGATGAAACCGCTCCGTTACTGGGGGCCGCACAATATGCCATGGGCAATATTTATTGATGATTATTTGGATCTTAAATTTTAAAACCTTGAAAGAAAGCAGTCATGGGAAATAAAGCGAAGAAAATTGTGTTGGCCTATTCAGGTGGACTGGATACCTCTGTCATTATCAAATGGCTGAAGGAAAAATATGATTGTGAAATCATTGCTTTTGCTGCCGATGTAGGGCAGGGGCAGGAGTTGGATCCGGTTCGAGAGAAAGCCCTGGCAACTGGAGCCAGCAAGGTTTATATCGAAGACCTGCGCGAGGAATTTGTTAAGGATTTTATTTTTCCCATGCTGAGGGCCAATGCATTTTATGAGCACAACTATCTTTTGGGGACCTCCATTGCCCGGCCCTTGATTGCCAAGGAGCAGATTCGCATTGCGAATATGGAAGGAGCGGATGGAGTGTCGCATGGTTCGACGGGCAAGGGGAATGATCAGGTCCGCTTTGAGCTGGCTTACCATATGCTTAATCCCGAAATAAAGATCATCGCTCCCTGGCGTGAATGGGACCTCACTTCCCGAACGGCGTTGATCGACTATGCGGTGGAGCACGGGATTCCCGTTCCTGTTACCAAGGACAAACCGTATAGTACCGATCGCAATATGTTTCACATCAGTTACGAGGGAGGCGTGCTGGAGGACCCCTGGTATGAGCCTCATGACGATATGTTTTTATTGTCGGTTTCCCCGGAGGCGGCCCCCGATAAAACAACCGTTGTAGAGATTACCTACGAACAGGGAAATCCGGTTGCTGTTAACGGAGAAAAGATGAGTCCTGCAACCTTGCTGGAGCGTCTCAATCAGCTCGGGGGAGAAAATGCAATCGGCCGTATTGATATTGTCGAGAACCGTTTTGTGGGGATGAAGTCACGAGGGGTATACGAAACGCCGGGTGGAACGATTCTGCACGAGGCTCACCGGGCGATTGAATCCATTACTCTGGACCGGGAGGTTACTTTTCTGCGTGACTCCCTGATTCCCTCCTATGCCAAAATGATTTACAACGGTTTCTGGTTTTCTCCTGAAAGGGAGTTGGCTCAGAAAATGGTTGACCAGGCCCAGGTCAATGTTACCGGGGAGGTCCGGCTGAAACTGTATAAGGGCAATTGTACTGTGGTAGGTCGAAAAGCTGAAAAATCGCTGTACAACCAGAATATAGCGAGCTTCGAAGAAAGTCATGGCTACAATCAGGATGACGCAGAAGGGTTCATAAAACTCAATGCCCTGCGACTGAAACTCTACGCCGAAACCTTCCACTAGGCGTGGGGCCAGTGTGCCGTCGCTTTGTTAGGCGAGCAGAGAGTTGTCTCGGCGCAATCAAGCTCTTGCCCAGTTCCCTCCCACGGGAGTGGGCGCTAGGCCAGCGTGATACCCCTTCGGCGGTTCGCCGACGGTTGATTTGCAGGTAGGAATGGAGATAAAATTATAGATATGAGTTCCATTCTGATTGTGGATGATGAAAAAAGCTTGCGGGACTTCCTGGTTATCATGCTTGAGGAGGAAGGGTATCAGGTTGTTACCGCACCCAGTGCCGAAAAGGCCATCAAGCTGATCCGTGAAAACGTTTTCGATTTGATTCTGACTGATATCCGCATGGGGCGCTCCAATGGCATAGATGTTTTGGATGCGGCCCGAAAAATTCTTCCCGATACACCTGTTGTGATGATGACGGCTTACGCTTCTGCCGAAACAGCCGTGACCGCCATGAAAAAGGGTGCCTACGATTATATCTCCAAGCCATTCAAAATCGAAGACATCCAACTGATCGTCAAGAACGCTTTAGAGAAGAAAAAGCTTACTGAGGAAAACCGTTTTTTAAAGACCGCATTAAATGACCGCTTTCAGCTTGCAAATATAATAGGGAAGTCCAGAGCGATACAGAAAATTTTTGACCTGGTGGATAAAGTTGCCCAAAGCAATGCTACTATTTTAATCACAGGCGAAAGTGGTACAGGAAAAGAACTCATCGCAAAAGCCATCCATTTTAACGGTTATAGGCAGAACTACCCTTTTGTATCCATCAATTGTGGAGCCATGCCGGAAAACCTTCTTGAAAGTGAATTGTTCGGGCATGAAAAAGGAGCCTTCACCAGTGCAGACTCCTTGAAGCTCGGGCTGATGGAATCCGCAAGTAAGGGTTCGTTTTTTCTTGATGAAGTGGGTGACGCCCCCTTGTCGACCCAGGTAAAACTGTTGCGGGTTTTGCAGGAACACGAAATCATGCGATTGGGAGGCACCCAGTCCATTCCGGTGGACTTAAGAATCATTGCGGCGACAAACAGCAACCTTTCAGATTTGGTAGAACAGAAATCCTTCCGTGAGGATTTATATTATCGGTTGAATGTCATTCCTATTCACCTTCCCCCTTTAAGGGACCGTAGAGAAGATATTCCGGATTTAGTAGATTTTTTTATCAATAAATATAATGCCCGGCATGCTAAAACCTATATTCAAGGCATAGACCCGGATGCCTTGAAAGTATTTGAACAGCATTCATGGCCGGGCAACGTAAGAGAATTGGAAAATGTCATTGAAAGGGCCGTTGTTCTCGAGACAGAGAACAGGATTCGCAAAACCAGTTTGCCAGATGAGCTTCTCGGACAATTATCTCCCGGTAAAATCCAGGTGCCTGAACTGGATCAAAGTAATATTGATCTTGAAAAAACCCTGGATCAAATTGAAAAGAAAATGATAACCAATGCCTTGTTGCGTTCTGATGGCATTATTAATAAAGCGGCGGAAAAATTGAATCTCAGTTTTCGTTCAATGAGATACCGGATTGAAAAACATAAATTAAAGGGTAAGCCTAAAGATAAAGAGTAAGGATATCTCTTAACGATTGATGAAAACACTGACAATTAATTTCATACTTGTTCTTGTGGTTTGTGGGCTGGCCTATGCAGAGCCTCAAGAAAAAAGCTCAGAAGAAAACAGCCTGGAGCAAACCAGGCCTGCTTTGCCGAGTGATCCTTTTTTGCAGGCCGAGTACTTGTTTCATTCAGGAGATTTTTTTGCCGCCAAGCCACTTTATCATGACTACTTGTCCCGTAACCCCTCAGGGAAAAGAAGTTATCTGGCCTTGTTTCGTCTGGGTCGAATAGATCAGTCCAATCGTTCTTATTCCACGGCAGTCCGGTTCTACCAAATTCTTTTGCAAAAGTTTCCTGCTTCCCTTCTGGCAAATTCGGCAAGATTTAACATAGCCGTCTGTCACTATGAATTGGCGGACTATGATCGTGCAGAAGCCTTGTTTAAAGTAGTTTTGCGATCATCGCCGGATAAAAAGCGTAAATGGGAAGTTATGGTTCGTCTGGCCGAGATTGATGGGAGCCGGATGAATTATGAGAAGGCTTTTTCTAAATTAAAAAAGGTTCTTGTCCAGATTGAGGATAAGAAAGTCCGTAAACAGGCTGTCGAGGTTGCGGCGAACCTGATTAACGAAAAACTTGGGATTGCCCAGGTTTCAGCACTGATTCAAAAAGTCGGCAACGATTTTCCGGTGGACCTTTTAATATTGCGGCAAATTTCGTTTTTCAGGGAGACGGGGGATATTGCCAACTACGTGGCAAGCATTGAGAAATTTATTAAAATCTTTCCCAAACATTCCCGTAAGGCTGAAGTGCAAAACTGGTTGATCTCAATTAAGGAAGACACCGAGGCTAACATCAAAATTGGAGTGGTTCTTCCGCTGACCGGCAAACTGGCACTGACGGGACAAAGGGTGTTGCAGGGAATTCAGCTTGCAGTGAACCAGCTTCCTTTTCAATACAGGGAAAAGCTGGGGCTGGAGGTGAGGGACTCAGGATCTCTTTCGGTTAAGCGAGCCCTGACCGAATTGGCCGGGTTGCCTAATGTGGTGGGCGTTATCGGCCCTCTATTGAGTGATGAAGTGAAAATCGCCGGTGAAGTTGCCCGGCAATATCAAATCCCCATATTTTCACCCACAGCATCAACTCAGGGTCTGGTGGATAAGAATCCTTATATATTTCGCAATGCTTTGACCCGGGAGATTCAGGCTAAATTCCTGGCGGAGTATTCCATTAATACTCTCCATTTGAGAAGGTTTGCTGTTCTTCATCCTTTTGAACCTTTTGGTTTGGAGTTGAAAGATACCTTCATCCGCGAAGTGGAAGCCTTGGGAGGGGAAGTGGTTACGGTTTCCGGTTACGAGCGTTCCCAGAATGATTTTAAGAATCAGATTTTGCAGTTAGGCGGTGTTGAGGATGATGAGTTGGTAAAGGTTGCCCGCGAAATATTTTTGAACGATGGTAAAGTGGAGGACTTTAGTGATACATCTTTATTGTCACGGCCAATTGTTGATATGGGGCATTGGTCAGAGAATGATGTCGAAAAACTAAAAGTGTCTCTGGAATTGAGTTATGACGCGATTTTTATTCCTGGAGTCTACGATAAAGTCGGCCTGATAATTCCCCAACTGGCTTTTTATAATATCAGCAATGTTGTCCTGCTGGGCACCAATGGCTGGAACTCCCCTGAGTTGGTCAAGATGGGAGGAAAACATTTGAAGACAGTCTATTTTGTCGATGGTTACTATCCCGGCTCTCACCAGTCGGAAGTCCGGCAGTTTGTTGAAAAATTCAAAACTAATTTTGGTGAAGAACCTGTTTACCTGTCAGCCCAGGCTTTTGATGCCGCAAATATATTTATAAAAATTATTCGGGCTGGCGCAGATAGCAGGATCAAGATGCGGGAAAACTTGAAAACTGTTAAAAACTTTCCGGGAGTTACCGGAAAGACTACTTTGCTTCCTTCCGGCGACTCCGAAAAAAATATTTTTGCGCTGACAATAAAAAGAAAAAAAATTGTTCAGGAAAATTAACCAGTGTGACCGGCGTAGCCGCCGGTGGCAATGGTAAAGCAACCCCCTCCATTCCCCTTGGCAGGAGACCTTTGCATAACCCGTCTTTGCGAGGGAAGCGAAGCAATCCAGCGAAACTCTGGATCGCCACGCCGCTTTGCGGCTCGCGACGACGACCCTGTGGGGTTTGATTTGTCATGCTGAGCTTGTCGAAGCATCTCGCTTCTACCCCTGCGGGGGTTTTTGGGGTGGCATATGCTCCGATTAATTCAGGAATGTGTCTTCCGGGAAACTCTCAGGGAAAGGTTGTACGTTGTCGGGGAGATGGTCTTGCAGGAAAATTTCAAACTGTGAACCGGGCTCGCCAAATGAAGTGATCTCTCCGGTTTCCGGGAGGATCTTTAAATATTGAATCTCGCTGGGCATTTGGAAATTAGTGACAGGTTTGTTGGCAAGAGCCTCCTGCATGAATTGCAACCATATGGGTATGGCGGCCCGGGATCCCGTTTCATTTCTCCCCAGAGGTTCGTCTTTATCCTTGCCGACCCAAACCCCGGTTACAAGCTCCGGTGTATAGCCCATGAACCAGGCATCCACGAAATTATTGGTAGTTCCTGTTTTTCCTGCCACAGGTCGATTGAGCACCTTAACCTTTTTTCCGGTTCCGTGTTCCACAACGCTTTGCAATAAGCTTGTGATGGTATAAGCAACGCCTGGGGAAATCGGCTGGGTAATTTCGGGTTTAGCGGTATATAGGATTTCTCCTTTACGGTTTTGAATACTCCTGATTGAGCGGGGTTTGATCAGGGTTCCATTATTTGCAAATGCTGAATAGGCGGAAGTGAGTTCGAATAGTGTTAACCCCGATGACCCCAGCGATATGGACAGGTTTCTTTCCATATTGGAGGTGATGCCCAGGCTTTTTGCCAGTTTGATAGTTCCCTTGATACCGATATTTTGCATGAGCTTGACGGTCACCACATTGCGAGAGTGGGTGAGGGCGGTGCGTAGTGACGTTGGCCCGTAAAATTTTTCCTCGAAATTTACAGGTTTCCATTTATCAAAGGCATCTTCCTTTTCCTTGAATATTATCGGGGAGTCTATGATGATGCTGGCCGGGGAAAAACCCTCCTTGACTGCGGCCGCATAGATAATGGGTTTGAATGCGGAGCCCGGTTGCCGAATAGCCTGCACGGCCCGGTTAAACTGGCTTTTGGCGAAGGAATAACCTCCAACCATAGCCTTGACTTGACCTGTTTTCGGGTCCAGGCTTACCAGACTGCCTTCCACATCGGGCTCTTGTTCCAAGGCCAGTGCCCAGCCCAGACTGCCTTCAAGAATCCTTAGTGGTTTTACCAAAATTAAATCTCCTGGGTGCAGAGCTTCGCTCGGCCTTTTGATTCTTGCCCATCTTCCGTCCAGCCGTGTATTGGGTGGCCTTGCCCAATTCATATCGCGAATGTCGATGGTTCCTTCATCAGGTCCCAAAAAAACCGATACTTGTTTTTCATTTACCGAAACCACAACCCCCTTTATAATCTTACCCGCTGTGATGCCTTCACCCTCTTTAAAGCGGTTCATTTTTATCAAGGCTTCCTGAATGGATAATTCTCCTCTGGATAGATCCCAATTGTCTAATGCGCCTCGATAGCCATATCGTTTATCAGCGATTCTTAAATGCTTTATGACAGATTTCTGGGCGGATTCCTGTAGATCCATATCGAGAGTGGTATAAACTTTTAAACCGCCGCGATAAAGCTTGCTACTGCCATACTTCTCTTCAAGGAACTGCCGTATATGTTCAACAAAATAAGGAGCTCTGTTGAGCATGCTTGTAACTTCACCCAGGTGAAACTCCTCGTTCAGAGCACTTTCCCCTTCGCTCTTGGTGATGAAAGAAAGATAGGACATTCTACGAATGGTGTGATTTCTTCTTTTGCGCGCGCGTTTCGGGTCCTTATACGGTGAGTAGTGGTTGGGAGCCTTTGGAAGGCTGGCGATCATCGCACATTCCGCTATAGTAATATCCGCAACACCCCTGCCAAAATAGGTGCGGGCGGCGGCCTCCACGCCGTAACTGCCATGCCCGTAATAAATTTGGTTAAGATACATTTCGAGAATCTCATCCTTGGTGAAAACCAGTTCCAGCCTGACGGATAATATGGCTTCCCTGATTTTTCGAGGTAATGTGCGTTCGCGGGATAAAAATAACGTTTTGGATAATTGCTGGGTAATAGTGCTCCCGCCCTCCACCACACGTCCGGCTTTCATGTTGGTGATAAAGGCCCTGAAAATAGCTTTAGGGTCAATGCCCAGGTGGTAGTAGAAGTTGGAGTCCTCAACCGCCAGAGTGGCCTGTTTCAAGGCCAGAGGAATATCTTCAAGCGGAACCATGATGCGCTTTTCTATATAAAACTCGGCGACCTTCTCGTCCCCGTCCGAATAAATCTGGGTGATGGTGCTGGGATGATAATTTTTTAATTCACGGACATCCGGCAGGTCCTGGGAATAGTGGAAATATATAAAGCTTGCCCCGGCAAAACCTGCGATCAAACAAAAAAGGGTGAGGGAATAAAACGTGACGATTAGAATCTTTCCAAGTTTGGAACGTTTCTTTTTCTTTTTAAATGTGATGGGCTTTTGGTTTTCCAGTGATTTTTTCATGATCAATTGTTATAGCGGCAAGCGGGGGATAGTTGGACCAAAACAGGCAGTAATACCATGCGTGAAAAGTGTCGGGAATAAAATTATTTTTTTGGCAGGCGGCCTTCCTCCAAGTCCAAAAGGTCGACCCAGGTTTCGACATCGGCTCTTGAAGGATCAATCCTGTCGCGGGTTTGGTAAAAATATTTCAGTCGATCTTCAGAGTCTGGTCGTCGTTTAAGAATCTGGTCATTGATGAATTCGAGCTCTTCGGGTTTTTTACCTTTAAGCGTTTCCTCGGCCCATGTACGAATTTCTTCATCGCTGCTTTCCATGGCTTTAGCTGCAAAGACATCCGAGTCAATACGCAGGAAATTCAGGATGATTTTATCGAGCGGGGAGGGATAGATATAGTCCGCCATCTGGCCTTGTTTAAAGGCCTGGGCTTTGTCGATCATGCGTGCTAAATGCACCAAACCGGCCATTTCTTCTTTTGGGCTACGTGGATAGGCTCTTGATAGGTCCATTTGATATTCAGTCGAGCCTGAGACGGCTCACCCTTCTGAAAATTTTTGAGGATTTGATGGCTTTTGCACCTGCATCGCCAATCCGGTTGCGAAAAAGATCCAGCGTGGTCAGGTTTACAAGAGTTTCCGATTGCGCAAGATATTTTGCCCCCTGTTCTCCAATACGGTTGAACTTTAAAATCAACTGTTCCAGTTGGGAGAGGTTCGTTGCCTGGGCTAAAGACTGAGCTCCTACTTCAGTAATATTATTGGATTTCAAATTTAATACTTTCAGGTTTTTTGTGGAAGGGGAATTACAAAGCACCGACAAACCTTTGTCGCTGATATTGTTTTCTCCCAGGTCCAGATGGGTCAGCTCGGCTAAAACCTCCATTTCTGCCAGGCGGATTACTTCATCATCGCCCAGTTTTTTGTTTTCCAGGCAAAGGCTGACATTCGCAACTCCCCTTTCGATCCTATCGGAGACCAGCTTGTCAAAGTCTAGGGTTTGGTCCTGGGGCATAAAAAGAGATTCAAACGAGAAAAATCATTAAATACAATACTTTGCTAATGGACTCATCATAGACTTATTGCCGTTCCGGGTCAAATATAACGACATCAATTCGCTATTCAATTTGGATCTATAAATATGTTAAATTGGGTTCATACCATTTAAGTTTTTGAGGTGATTGTAAATTCAACATTAAGGGAGTTGTGATATGCGAACAGTAATCTCAGTTTTATTTGCCTTGGTTTTAATTTCCTTGCCACTCACAGCTGTTGCTGGAGAGGGTCCGATGGCACTTCCCGCAGGGTCTAATGCCGGTGCTGATATGCATAATAAAGCAGGAATCAAGCATTGGGGGATGGGCCATGCAGAGGAGGCATTGAAACATTTTAAGGAAGCCGCCGCGGAAGACAGTTCTATAGCGGAAATACACTTTAATGAAGCGGTTGCTCTGGATAAAATGGGAGACCATGGAGCGGCGACCAAGCATTTTAAAAAAGCAAAAGATCTCGCCAAGGGGAATAAAGCGATTCTAAGCTCCCCTATTTTGAACGGACATTTGGGACACTAGGTCCCCCGGGACTCCTTTAATCAGGAGGAAGTATAGAGTATTACCCGCTCTATGGGTGCTGCCCGGTCGTATGGCCGGGCAGTAAAACTCTGTCAATTCAGAGCTTGTTTTGATAGACTGACGTCTCAATCAGATTAGCCAAAAGGAGAAAGAGCTTATGATGGGAATAGGTTTTCCTGAGTTAATGATAATTTTGGTCATTATTATGATCATTTTTGGAGCTGGCAAACTTCCGGAGATTGGTTCCGCCTTTGGAAGGAGCATAAAAAACTTTAAAAGCTCCATGAAAGAGGCAGAGGCTGAAGAGCTGGAAGCTGAGAGTGAAACCGTGGCTACAGAACCAGCCGAATCTTCAGAAGGCGCAAGCGAAGACCAAGGCACTAAGCCTAAAAAGACGGAAGCCGCTAAAAAGGAAGAGGACCTGATTGACGAAGCAGCTTTAGAGATTAAAGAGAACCGGATTGGAACCATTCGGACTGCACACGACGGTCTGGTTCAGCAGGGAGATGTCTTCACCACATCTCTGGGTCACACGCCAGGTGGAAGAGGGCGCGACCGAGGAGTTTCCCGAGATAATTTCTAGCCGGGCCACGCCCGGTGGGAATGAGTAAGAGCTTGTTAAGCCGAGAAGAACGGTTGCTCGCCAGTAGAGTCATTGTATATTTTTTCAAGGCGTAGCCTTGTTGCTAGTTGTCATCGGTCATTGACCGCCCCTTGGCAGGGGAGGCCGATACAAAGAGATCGTTAAGCCGAGAAGAGCGTCACGTTAGCCAGCGAGGGTTATTGCTCGTTGGCCCCGCGCTTAGCGGTGAAGGTCATTTTGCCATCCAATGCCAGCCCCAGTCCCACCCAGACCAGATCTTTCATCCTTGCTACAAGCGAAACAGCCAAGCCCAGATTTGCGGGGTAACCCAACGCCGTGAATATCAAAATCAAACCGCCCTCCAGGGCACCCAGGCTCAAAGGGATCATGAAACTGCCAATTTTTACCAATTGGGCCAACGCTTCCATAACCCAAAGATCGTAAAAGCTGACCGGAAAACCAAGAAAATAAAGGATTGCGTACATTTGCCCGAGACCCAATACCCACCCAAGAAAAGCCAAAATCACAGCCTTGACCACCCTCACCGGATATTTGCCATAGAAACCTGAGAACAGCTCATTTAAATGTTCGAGTTTTTTTAGATTATGTTTCAGGTTGGGCCTGCTGGTTTTTTGACCAAACCAGTGGCAGAGTTTGCCCAGGATTCCCGTAACCTGAAAAACGAAAAACAGAAAAATACAGGTAGAAAGTGTTCCCATTCCAACAAGGCTGATTGTTTTGAACTCCTCTGAAACTTTCGATGAGTTCATGATCATGGTTATCCCGGGGATGAAGAACAGGATGAGTCCTGTTAGAAAAGTGGTTTTGGAGATGATTTGTGAAGAAATGGCTTGTTTTAAACTGATCCCCTGATGTTCCTTTAAAAGTTGAGCTTTCAGCGGCTCCCCCCCTAATGTTGCGAAGGGAGTGATCATGTTATAGGCCTCACCGATCTGCCGAATCCGCCATAATTTCCCATCCGTAAAGTGTTGAGTTTCTTCAGGGCGAAAATTGCATTTCCAGGAAAGGGTGTCCAACCAGGTAACCCCTGCGTAGAGAAGGATGACGACCAGAAAGCCCCCACCCAGTTTTTTAAGAAGGGCTCCAACACTTATCAGGTCCACTGCGTTGATGGCCCATCCTAAAAGCAGGCAACCTATAATGAGAAAAGCCAGCTTTATGAATTTAGACATAACAGGTCACATTAGGAAAGCTGACGGATTGGAAAGCGGGAAAGAGATGAAAGCTTGATTTGACTCAACGGTTGCACTCACCACAACAAAAAAAACTACAGGCTCTACAGCCCATATATAAAGACCTTAAGACCCAAAGTCAAGTTCTTGCCCTATCCAAAACCGTGATACAAATTGCCACAAAACTGTCTCAGGCCAATGCAAGGGCGGAGGTAAAAGAAGGGGGACTTTTAATTAGTTTCCTGCGGACGATCAGTCTGTACACCAGAAATTAATAAAAGACCAAAAAGGGCCTACGGTGTTCGCCGTAGACCCTTTTTTTATTTGTTAGCAGGAGCCAGATTACAAGTAGATGGTATTGATGTTTTCGTAAACAGGACTCATATTGCTCTTTAGGTAAATAAAAGGGTTCTTTTGATGAGTGCAGATGAAGAGAAAAAGATGAAAACACAACCTCGCGTTAAAATTGGAGTGGTCGCTTTATGTTTCCTTTTGTTGATGATTTGGTTCTCTACTCCACTTTGGGCGGCTTGTCCTCAGCCACGTAATACCAAACAAGCCCCCAGGGAACTTTACAACAGAGTTAATCCGTTAAAGCCTACCATAGAGAATATTTTGGAAGGAAAAGGTCTTTTTGAGGAAAAGGCCAAGCCTCTGGCTTGCAAGAATTGCCATGGAACTAGTGGGGATGGAAAAGGAATGATGGCGGTAGGGCTGACACCTCCTCCCAGGAACTTTACCTGTGCCCAGACAATTAACGGGGTGCCGGATGGTCAACTCTTCTGGATTATAAAAAATGGGTCTCCTGGCACCGGTATGCCTTCTTTCAAGAACCATTTGAATGATACTCAAGTTTGGCAACTGATCCATTATGTCCGGAAATTAGCTCAAACCCGTATCGCCCGTATTCAATAAAAAAAGGCACTGGACGAACCAACGCCTTAGTAGGGTTCCCTTATGTTTTACTAGTTTCTTCGCTCTCCGCTTCTTCTATCTGTGCTACGGGTACTTATCTGAACGGGACTATCTTCCGTCCTCCTGTCCCCTTGTCTTCTGTCACGTTCTCTTCGCTGTTCCATTTTTTTTCCTCCATATCCTAACGGGGTGTCCTGTATTTAAGATCGTATTATACCAGATATTATTCCCAACCTCACTTGACAGACAGAGACGCAGGCACCAGATTTACCATGTAGGACGGGGAGGGCAGTCCTCCCAATTGAGCCAGAGTGTGCTGTGAAATGGTTTGAGGTTCAGTCCCCCTTTTGAAGTTTGGGAGCCATTTTCCCTTTGCATGCTCTGGTATTTTTTTTCCTTCAAGGAGCAGGTATTGGGAAGTTATTAGCCGGAAGAAGGGTCGATCATGTTCCAAAATTGGGAAACAATAATTGGCATTATCGTTGCTTTGGCGGTGATAATGTCCTTTCTGCATAAGAAATATTAGCCCCCCCAAAGTGGACCTGAATTGACAGTAAAAGAAAAAGGGTCTACGGTGTTTGCCGTAGACCCTTTTTTTATTGGTAGCGGGGGCCAGATTTGAACTGACGACCTTTGGGTTATGAGAACGCAAATATACCAAAATTACCAGAAACACAGACGACTAAAGCCTTATAAAATAAGCAATTTAAAATTTAGCTTTTCTGGCTATTTCTGGCTTTTTCTGGAAAAAAGAAAGCAAAAAGAAAGCAATATTCCTGAGAAAGGGCAGAGCATGAACAATTCATGTTCCTGCTTTTTCTTGTTATCGAGGAGTAAAAATTTCTCCTGTTGCCAAGTCAGTAATTTTGTAACCTAATTTTTTCCAATTTATTATTAGATGTTCAAAAAACCCGTGTATTGGTTTGCTCCCTGCTATGGGAGCTAATTCATTTCCTATTTTAGTCAAGTTCGCATGGCCGAAATTAAACTTATTGTCTGTTTCATTCTTATATTCTATAAGAAAAGGTTTGCCAAAATAAAACCAGTTAACAGTTTTTGGATGCCCCATTTTTTGAAAATTACTGATATGCTGAAATTTTATTAGGCCAATGGCATCTAAATGTTCTAAGGTGTCAAAGTAAATTCCGTTTGAATTATAAACATTGTCTGTATGTTTGTAAATCACGGGAAGAAAGCCACCTGACTGAATTGTGAAAGAACAGAATTTAGTGAATAATTCAGCATCTGATTTTTCTAAATCTCCGACAAAGTTAACAGTTCTTTTGGAAAAAGAGAGGGGTTGATTTGCTTCTCCTGCTAGGAGTTTTGCCCATAGGTTTCGCATATCTTTCTCTGATACATTTTTCATCTTTTCATTAGCATTAGCTATCCAGTCATTTTCTATGTCTTCAGGCTTTGCGTTGTCATTAAGCATGGGACCTGCTTCTAATAAAATATTATCAATATTAGTTTGTTTTTTCTCTTCCTCCTGCATAAAACGGTTAAAAGTCCGGTTTCGCTTCTCGTTTAATTCTATTTCTGAATCCAACAAAACCATATCTGCATCCGCTTTAGCTTGGGCCATTTTTCTAACGTACATTGGGTCGAAAAACCTTTGAACTAATTTAAAAAAGGGTCCTGTTGAATCCCCATCAAACTTAAAAAGACTAAAATCATTCGCCATAATTTCTTCCCTCTGCCTACTTCAATGTTTTTCTAAAAGTTTTATATTCATAGTAAGAGCAACACATTTTAATGCGGAGTACATATTGAACCTGTTTTCGTGTGCCACTTCTAGGGAGCTTGAAGACGAAGCGGTATCAGTATATAAAAAAGTTGAGGATAAAAAAAGAGGGTCACGGCTACTGCCGTACCCCTATTTTATTTGGTAGGGGGGACAGATTTGAACTGGAAACCTTTGGGTTTTTAAGTCCAAGATTTGAAAAGGAAAGCAAAAAGAAAGCATTACCAAAAAAGGCTTAGAAGGGAAACCCCTCTAAGCCTTTGTTTTATTGGTAGCGGGGGCCAGATTTGAACTGACGACCTTTGGGTTATGAGCCCAACGAGCTACCAGGCTGCTCCACCCCGCAGTAATAACAAATGAATTTTAGACTATGACTGATGTCAGGCACGGTTGTCAAGGACCATAATTCCGCCCTTGTATTTCCGCAGGAGAAAAAAACGGGCTCTGGGTATTAAAACCCGGAGCCCGATTATGGCAGAATTAAAGATTTGCGTTTTTCCGATCAGGGTTGCGGAAAAGAGAAGTCTCGTTGGTCAAAGCCTCCAAGGCCGGAAAAGTATCATCAGGATGAATTTTGCCGGCTTTCTCCAGCAATTCTTCTTCCGACTCTCTTTTATCTTCATCAGGAATACAGCAGTCAACCGGACAAACTTCCTGACAGGCTTCTTCGCCATGGAACCCTACACATTCGGTACACAGATCGGCTTCGATTTCATAGAAATCTTCACCTTCGGTGATTGCCGTGTTAGGACATTCCGGTTCGCATACACCACAGTTGATACATTCGTCAGTGATTAATGTTGCCATCTTGTTTTTCCTTCTAAGTGGTTAATGATCTATAAAAAAACGAACTATAAGGTTAACTATAATTTTTTTTGATTTTAAAGGTGCTCATCAATTGGAGCCTCTCAAAAGGTGACCCAAACTATAGTCAAAACCAGACCAAGTCAAGATTTTTTTTAGGAAACAGGCCGATTTGGAAAACCCATTAAAAACCAACAGGCTTTGCGTTGATACACAAAGTGTTACAAGAAATTAATCTGCTCCTTTTATCGGCATATTTGGGGCGAAAATTAACCCTGTTTCCTTCATTGATTTGATATGATTTCATCATGATTGTCAAAAAAATTCTTATCTATTTTCCCATCGCGCTGAGTTTGTTTCTCCTGCAATCTTTTTTCTGGGTACCTACTTACGATAAACAGGCAGTGGGCAATCCGGCTCGTTTGGTTAAATATGTTCAGGGCTCCAGTGGGGATGCGCAGATACTGAACCCTGTCTTAAGTGCCGACACATCGTCCAGCTCCATCAACGACCTGGTTTTCGATGGTCTCATCGACCTCGACCAGAACCTGAAGTACCGCCCCCGGCTGGCTGAATCCTGGACCCAGTTTGAAGAGGCCACCCTTGCAGTAAACACAGTCGCCTTTTTGCCCGGCGGTAGTATCGCACAAACTGTGCAGGACTGGCCCGACACGTTGCTCACTGCGCTTGAGGGCAATAAGGCATGGACTAAAAACCTGCGTTCCATAGAAGTCATCCCTGGAAAAACCGTGGAAGTCGAGCTTGCCCCTATGAACTCGGAGGACAAGCCCGAAAAAATCACCTACACCGTCCACCAGCCGCCGCGCCTGAAATTCACCCTCGAAAAAATCGATCAGGATTTCTTTGTGCCCATCAAAAAATGGCTGGGGGAAGAATATTTTACAACCTTCCCCTATGAAAAATTCATCCGCGCAAAAGACCCGGCAAAACAGGCGGCGTTACAATCCCGTTATGAAGAAATACTGCCGATTACTGAGCATAATCCGGTGATCACTTTCGACCTGAGAAAAGATGTGGTTTTTCACGATGGTCACCCGTTCGATTCCGGCGATGTGTTGTTCACCTATGAGTCGATCATGGACCCGAAGGGCACCTCACCACGAAAATCCGATTACGAACCGGTGAAAAATGCCGAGGTGCTGGGACCCTATAAAATCCGTTTTACTTACAAACGTCTGTTCTCACCAGCTATCGGTTCCTGGGCCATGGGCATTTTGCCCGAACACTTGCTCAACCGCGAAAGGCTCTTGGCCGAAGCGAGCGAAAGAGGGCGCGAGCCCGAGGCTTTCACCCTGCGAGATAGTAACTTCGGCCGACACCCCATCGGCACTGGACCGTTCACGTTCGCTGAGTGGAAAACCGATGAACTGATACGCCTGAAACGCAACAAAAACTATTGGGAAGGCGCACCCGAATACGAAGAATATGTCATGCGCATCATCCCCGACAGCCTGACTCAGGAGATGGAGTTCTATGCCGGAGCGGTCGATAACTATTCCGTACAACCACACCAGGTGGCACGGTTTTCCAAGGACGAAAAATACCAGAGTTTCTCCAACCTAGGATTATTTTATTCCTATATAGGGTACAACATGCGCAACCCGTTGTTTGCTGACCGCGATGTGCGCGTGGCCCTTGGCATGGCTATCGACATCGACCCCATTATTAAATACATCCTGTACGGGGAAGGGGAAAGAGTGACAGGGCCCTACCCGAAAATCACCGACTGGTACGATCCCGATGTGAAACCACTGCCTTACGACCCGGATGCCGCACTGGAAATCCTGAACCGAATGGGGTGGAAGAAGAACGCCGATGGCTGGCTGGAGAAAAATGGAAAAATTTTTGAGTTCAACCTCATCACCAACAGTGGCAACCCGATCCGCAAAAACATCCTCACCATCGTGCAAGAAAGTTGGCGTAAGATCGGCATAAAATGCAACACCCAGCTTTTTGAATGGGCCGTATTCCTGAAAGATTTTGTCAACACGCTCAAATTCGATGCGCTGGTGTTGGGGTGGAGCATGGGCATTGACCCGGATATGTATCAGATATGGCATTCCAGCCAGGCGGGTCCGCGCCAGTTAAATTTTGTGGGATATAAGAACCCGCAAGCAGACCGGCTGATAACAAGAATCCGCCGGGAATATGACAGAGAAAAACAAGTTGCAATGGCGCGCGACCTACACCGCATGATAGCGCGTGACCAGCCCTATACTTTTTTGTATGTGGCGAAATCCACCCAGCTTTTGGATAAGAAAATCGTGATTGTCGAAAAGAAAGAGGGCGGGGAAGTGAAGTATGAAAAGATCTATCCCACCAAGTCGGGTAACATCCGTTACTACTTCAACAAATGGAAAAAGCTGGCAACAATCCCCACCTTTAACCCTTAGCAGGCTGACCGGTGAGCCGCCGGTGGCTAAGCTTTTGCGGGGTTACGGGCAGAGGACGGGCTCAATCCGTTCAAGGGCCCAGTCGAGCTCTTCTTTGGTGATGGTGAGCGGTGGGGCGAAACGGATCACGTGTTTATGCGTCTCTTTGCACAGGATGCCCTTTTCCATTAAAGCTTCACAAAACCTTCTGGCTCCGCCAGCTGATTTCTTCAATTCCACCCCGACCAACAATCCTTTTCCTCGGACTTCTTTGATATACGGCGAGGAAAGTCTATTCAGGTTTTGAATGAGATAATTACCCATAACCATTGAATTTTCAATGAGATTTTCATCTTTAATTATCTTCAATGCTTCCCTGGCCACCGCACAGGCCAGGGGATTGCCGCCGAAGGTGCTACCGTGGTCACCCGGATTGAAAACGGACAGGGCCTCTTTGTTCGAGAGCACAGCGGAGATGGGGTAGAATCCGCCCGACAGGGCTTTGCCCACCAGGGTGAGGTCGGACTCGATACCCTCATGTTCTTCGGCGAAGAGTTTGCCGGTTCTGCCAAGTCCAGTTTGGATCTCATCGAGGATGAGCAGGACGTTGTGGCGATCGCAGATTTCGCGCACTTTTTTCAGGTAACCGGCAGGCGGGATAATAATACCTCCTTCACCCTGAATAGGTTCCACCAGAAAGGCAACCGTATTGGGGGTGATGGCCCACTCCAGGGCCTCGGCATCCCCAAAGGGGATGGTGACAAATCCAGGCGCGAAGGGACCGAATCCGTCTCGATATTGCGATTCAGTGCTGAACCCGACGATGGTGATGGTCCGCCCATGAAAATTGTTGGCGCAGACGATGATCTCAGCCATGTTTTCGGGGATCTCTTTGACCTTATATCCCCATTTGCGCGCGGCTTTGAGGGCGGTTTCGACTGCTTCGGCACCGCTGTTCATGGGTAGGACGCTATGTGAGTGGGTCATTTCGCAGATTTCTTTATAGAAGGGACCCAGCTGGTCGGTACGAAAAGCCCGGGAAACCAGGGTAAGCTTTTTGGCTTGTTCGATCAGGGCAGTCAGGATGCGTGGATGGCAATGGCCCTGATTGAGGGCGGAATACGATGCCAGCATATCCAGATATTTATTGTCTTCCACATCCCAGACCCAGACGCCCTGGCCCCGGGCCAATACGACATCAAGAGGTGCGTAGTTGCGAGCTCCAAACTCATTTTCGAGCTCAATAAAACTCTGTGCGTTCGAAAGGGTGACAGTAGAGTCCATGACCGTTTCCTCATCAACCCTGATATTGTCCTCCCCAGTAATCTAGGCCCTGAGATGCGCTTTTGCCACCACTAGGCGTGGGGCCGACTGGCAATATGTTTGTCTGGCTAGCAAAGAGCTGTCTCGGCTTAAAAAGCAGTTGCTATATCCCCTCCCACGGAAGTGGGCTAGGCGCCAGCGTGACGCTGGACCCAGTGAACAAGGGTTTTTTGGGCCGAGACAATATCCGACTAGCCAGCTAAAGCTATTGCATTTTGGCCCCACGCCTAGTGGCCCCTTATCAGGGGGAGCTTTGCGTAACAAACAGAATAGCGAGATGCTTCGAGAGCCTCAGCATGACAAACCAGGCCTCACAGGGCCGTCTTCGCGAGCCGCAAAGCGGCGTGGCGATCCAGAGTTTCGCTGGGTTGCTTCACTTCGTTCGCAATGACGATTTATGCAAAGGTCTCCTTATCAGGGGGAGGCGGTTTATTATGCCTCGAAGAGGGTTTGATTTTTAAACAGTTTTAGATATAATGACGGTTTCCAACAACCCATTTCATATTGAGAAGAAACTTATGAGTATTGACGATAAAGAGCTAGAAGATTTTATGCCTGCTGTGGAGCTGGAATGGACCGATGAGGCCCGGACCCGCATGACGAACGTGCCGTTTTTTGTGCGCAAGAGTGTGGTGCGAGGCATTGAGCAATATGCCAAAGATAAAGGTCTTGCTGTGGTCGATGATGGTGTGGTTTCTCGTGCCCGGCAGGAACGTGAAGGCGAAGCCATGGAACTGGCCCGCAAAAAGAAGGCAGAAGAACAGCAAGCTAATGGGGGTGAACCGCCTGTCCAACGTCAATACGTCAGTTTTACTTTCTATAAACTCGATCCCGCGTTTCGCAGACTGCCCAAAGAAGAACGCGACAAGAGCATGAAAGAGTTCATTGATGTTCTCGAGGAATATGACAGCAGTCCGGATATGATTCTCCTGTGTTATTCCATGGTCGGGTTGCGTGGTGATGTCGATATCATGACATGGCGCATCTCCTACAGCATGGAAGAGTTCCAGAAAATGACTACCCAGCTCATGCAGACTGGTTTGGGAGCCTATTTGCATACGCCATATAGCTACCTTTCCATGACCAAGCGGTCGATGTATATGGACTTCATCAACCCGGAACATGAGGAAGACCGAACGCACCTCATTCCCGGCAAGGCGAAATATCTATTTATTTACCCCTTCGTCAAGACGCGCGAATGGTACCTGCTGACCCAGTTCACCCGTCAGGGAATCATGGACGAGCATATTTTTGTCGGCAACAAATATCCTTCCGTCAAACTGAACACGACCTATAGTTTCGGTATTGACGACTACGAGTTTGTGGTGGCTTTCGAGTCCAATTCCCCGGATGACTTCCTCGACCTGGTTCAGGAGTTGAGAGAAACCGAAGGAAGCAAGTATGTAAAAGAAGACACACCCATCTTCACCTGCATCGCCATGTCGATCGAAGACACCGTCAAAAGCCTCGGCGCCTAGGTCGAGTGCCTCGACACGCAATGAGCGGCAGCTTTATTAGGTGAGTAAAGAGTTTCTCGGCTTAAAGAGTTCTTGTTGTTTGCCTCCCCCCTGACAAGGGGGGACAGAGGGGGGTTGAGTTTTGGTTGCAAGCTTCCTCTAGTGGTACCTCCATCCATATATTAGTAAAGAGCGGTTTATCAAAGTATTTCCCCACCCCCTACTCAGGGCAGTCTATCCCTGCAAAATGCTGTTTTTTTTGAGCTTGCTCGTACCTAACTTAGGTGCTATATAACTCGTATCTGCATAGGAATATCCTGTGCATCGCATACCACCCACGAAGCTACTTACTCCAAATTGAACGGTTTTCTTTTACAGGGGAAAAACCATGCGACGCCTGCCAGCCTTAGTATCTTTCTTCACACTTTTATTTTTCATTTTCAGTCTTACCGGCAATATGTTGATTGCTGATCCGACTTTTTCCAGCTCGGCGTTTGCGCAGAAGAAGAAGGATAAAGATGACGATGATGACGATAAAAATGAATTGAAGGGCAATAAGAGATTGCGCGAAGCGGTGAAGGCTTTGCAGGAACAGGTCGATACAATTGAACTGACCCCCGGACCGCAAGGCGACACCGGACCCCAAGGCCCGGCAGGCCCAACAGGTGCTACCGGCGCAACGGGTGCAACAGGACCGACAGGTCCTCAAGGTGATACAGGAACTACTGGCGCAACAGGTGCTACCGGTTCAGCCGGTCCAACAGGGGCGGAAATAGCTGGCAGACTGGACCCTTGTATTCCAACCGGAGGATTGGGGATGCTGGCCCATATTCCGGGTCGCTCTTTTTCAGTGCGCTTACCTTTTAGTGGCGATTTCGTTTTCAGTCACGTCCCTGCCGGTACCCATGCCATCGTTTTCGAATTAAACGGTAATGTTATAGGAGCTCTACCCGGTGTGGTGGCGGTGGAAGGTCAGACCACAGATGTCGGCACCTTCATCACTCCATTTTGTTCCGGGGATGGGGATGGAGATGGCTTCACCGGCGCACAGGGGGATTGTGATAATGGTAACGCCAGCGTCAATCCGGGTGCATCGGAAGTCTGCGATAGCATCGACAACAACTGCGATGGCTCGGTGGATGAGGGCGGCGTGTGTAGTACTTCTGCACCTGTAGATTGCCAGGTGTCTGACTGGAGCGCGTGGTCTGAATGTTCCCATTTCTGTGGCGGAGGGGTCCGAACCCGAACCCGTACGATTCTTGTTCAACCTTCAAATGGTGGGGCGGCCTGTCCAGTTGATCCTGGTACAGAATCCATTACAGAAAGTGTCGAACCCTGCAATCGTGATGAATGTTTTGATAATGATGATGATGGATACCTGGAACCATCGTACCCAGGCGATTCCGGGGATTGCGACGATACTAATGCCAACGTGAACCCCGGTGCGATGGAGGCTTGTGGCGATGGCATTGACAACAATTGCGATGGCCAGGTGGATGAAGGTTGTGACACCGATTCAAACTGTGGTGGGGTGGACTGCACAGTCTCTGGACAGGTCTGCGTCAGCGGTGTATGTCAGTCGTCCTGCCTGAATAACTGTAGCAACAACGGCTCTTGTGATACGGGCTCGGGACTTTGTACCTGCGATGTTGGTTTTAGCGGGACAGATTGTTCTCTTCAACTATCTACCTGTAATTCGGCGATTTCCTGTAGCAGTAATGGCACCTGTGCGCCGGATGGTAGTTGTGTCTGCGCATTTGGTTTTACGGGAGCGGATTGCTCCGTTCCCGATATCGATATAGGAGGCGGTGCTGTAGAGGAAGTTCAATGCACTCCTTCTTGCCAAAATGGTGGCACCTGTGTAGAGGGCAACACATGCTCTTGTCCGACTGGCTTTACTGGCGATAGATGTGAAGCAGACATTAATGAATGTGCAGGGCCTGTCAGCCCGTGTGCTTCTGGCCAGACATGCATAAATACTGCAGGTAGTTTTATCTGCCAATAAATTTTAACCTTTTGCATCAAAATTTGAGGCGGGGCGTTTCCAGCGTCCCCACTTCTTCGCTATTTATTTCAACTGAACGATTTTCTTTTACGGGGAAAAAACTATGCGACGCCTGCCAACCTTAGTATCTCTCTTTACACTTTTATTTTTCGTTTTCAGTCTTACCGGTAACGCATTGATTGCCGATCCGGCTTTTTCCAACGCGGCGTTTGCGCAGAAGAAGGATAAAGATGACGATGATGACGATAAAAATAAATTGAAGGGCAATAAGAGATTGCGCGAAGCGGTGAAGGCTTTGCAGGAACAGGTCGATACGATTGAACTGACCCCCGGACCGCAAGGCGATACCGGACCGCAAGGCCCGGCAGGTCCCACAGGTGCTACGGGAGCAACCGGTCCGGCAGGTGCTACGGGCGCAACGGGTGGTCAAGGTCCAACGGGTGCTACCGGCGCAACAGGACCGACTGGTGCAACAGGACCCAAGGGTGATACAGGTGCTACGGGTGCAACAGGACCACAAGGTGCTACCGGGCTACAAGGTGCTACCGGATCACAAGGCGCTATCGGACCACAGGGCGCAACAGGCCCCAAGGGGGATACAGGCGCAACCGGTCCCGCAGGTGCAACAGGTCCAGCGGGTCCGACAGGTGCTACAGGCGCAACCGGTTCAGCAGGCGCTGATGGCGCAGACGGGGCAACGGGTTCATCAGGTGCTGACGGCGCGGAAATAGCTGGAAGGTTGGACCCTTGTATTCCAACCGGAGGGTTGGGGATGCTGGCCCATATTCCGGGTCGGTCTTTTTCCGTTCGCTTACCTTTTAATGGTGACTTTACTTTTAGCCATGTTCCTGCTGGCACTCACACCATTGTCTTTGAGTTAAACGGAAATGTTATAGGAACTCTGCCCAATGTGGTGACTGTAGAGGGGCAAACCACAAATGTCGGCACCTTCATCACTCCATTTTGTTTGTCGGATGCGGATGGCGATGGTTTCACTGGTGCTCAAGGGGATTGTGATAATAGAAACGCCGCCGTTTATCCAGGCGCGCAAGAAGTCTGTGACAGCCTCGACAATAACTGCGATGGCTCGGTGGATGAAGGCGGCGTGTGTACTTCCGCCCCTGTGGATTGCGTGGTTTCTGCCTGGAGTCCTTATTCCGCCTGTTCCGCTAGCTGCGGTGGGGGCACGTCAACCCGAACCCGTTCGATTATTGTTCAGTCTGCATATGGTGGACAGGCTTGTCCTTCGTTAACAGAAACTCAAGCATGTAACATACAACCCTGTGCTGTGGATCTAGATTTAGATGGATGGGATTCAACCATTGATTGTAACGATAACGATCCATACATCTACCCAGGCGCGGTCGAGATTTGCGATGGTGTCGATAACGATTGTGACGATCAGGTGGATGAGTTAGCTCTCGGTAGCGGGGATGCTTGTGACGGCACTGACTCTGACTTCTGCTCCAACGGCATAACTTCCTGCGTGGGTGGTGCCATTGTCTGTGCAGGGGATATTGCAACCCCCGAGATTTGTGGTGATGGCATCGACAACAACTGCGATGGCTCAGTGGATGAGAACGCCGTCACACCGACAGAATGTACTGATGCCTGTGGAATCCCCGTGTCTGTAGGGACTTCCTGCTCTGGTTACCCCGGGAGCTCTTGTAATAGCTCTGGCCTTTGTGTACCTGCTATAACTTGCCAACCGGGCTTGACTATTTGTAACGCTAGCGCGACCGAGTGTGCAGATTTGAACACTGATAATAATAACTGCGGGGCTTGCGGCAGTGTTTGTCTAGCGGGAAGCACTTGTACCAGTGGAGTGTGTGTGACATCAGACACCGACACAAACTGCGGTGGGGTGGATTGCACAACCACATTACAGGTCTGTCAAAGCGGTGTGTGTCAGTAAGACTGCCTGACTAACTGTAGTAGCAAAAGGCACTTGTGGTGCGGATTCGCACTTGGCATTAAACTTTAAGGGCGGGACTTAACGTCCCGCCTTTTTTATTGGAGGAATATGAATAAGATCATTTTGTGGGCTCTCATTATCTGCCTTGTTCCATTCACGGCATTTGCCGAAGGCATCACGAAAGAGCAGGGCGATGCCATCCTGAAAGAATTGAAAGCCATCCGCCAGGAGTTGAACCAGATCAAGAAGAGGGGATTGGCTCCCCAGGGCAGGGGAAGACCTGCAAGGCCCACCACGGCCAGTGTTGCTACTCTTGGCAATCCCATTCTCGGGGACTTGAAAGCTCCGGTCACGATTGTGGAGTTTACCGACTACCAATGTCCGTTCTGCAGAAAGTTTTATGTCGGGGCATACAAAGAGTTGAAGAAGCAATATATCGATACGGGTAAACTGCGTTTTGTTTTACGCGACCTGCCACTCGGATTTCATAAAGACGCCAAACCCGCCGCCATCTCTGCCCACTGCGCTGGTGAGCAGGATAAGTTCTGGCAGATGCACGATGCTCTGTTTGCTGAGAAAGGAAAGTTAGGGAAGAATGATATTCTCGGTCACGCAAAAACGATAGGACTGGAAAATAATGCCTTCAAATCCTGTTTGACCTCCGGTCGATACGATGAAGGAATCGCACAGGATATCAAAGATGCCAATAAAGCCGGTATCACCGGCACACCGGGGTTTGTGGTGGGTCGCACTACAGACAATATCGTGAAGGGAGCCCTCATCAGCGGTGCCCGACCGTTCAACGCTTTCAAAGCTGAAATAGATAAGCTGCTTCTTCAGAAATAGTACCCTCAGTCCCCGCTGATCGTCATCGCGAGCCACTGAAAGTGGCGTGGCGATCCAGTCTCTCTGGATTGCTTCACTTCGTTCGCAATGACGACTTATACAAAGCTCTCCTTGTCAGGGGAAAGCCCTTTATTAAGCCGAGATGACTCTTCGCTTGCCAAATAAAGCGACGGCATACTGGCCCCAGGCCTAGTGGTTAGGCTCCGAGGAGTTCGGGGGGTTTGGTGAGTGTGGGTTCTGCTGTTTCAGGTTCTCGGGAAGGACTGTTTTTCAGTATATGGAGTAGCTGGGCGATGGCGGATTTCAAATCTTTTCGGTGAACTACGTTATCGATGAGTCCGTGGTCCAATAAAAATTCCGCTGTCTGGAATCCTTCAGGAAGTTTCTGTTTAATGACTTGCTCGATAACACGTGGACCGGCAAACCCAATCAAGGCCCCTGGTTCGGCGAGGATGATATCCCCCAACATGGAAAAACTTGCAGAGACGCCGCCCATGGTCGGGTCTGTCAAGACGGATACGTAAGGGACTTTCATTTCACTCAGTTTGCTGAGTGCCGACGATGTTTTAGCCATTTGCATGAGAGAAAAAATGCCCTCCTGCATACGTGCGCCGCCGGAACAGCTTATGATGACCAGGGCCGACTTGTTATCCATGGCGCGTTCGATAGCACGGGTGATTTTCTCTCCCACAACCGAGCCCATGCTTCCACCCATAAAACTGAAATCGAAAACACAAAGCTCAACAGGCAGACCTTCTATCAACCCGGAACCGGTGACCACCGCATCGTTAGAAGTGCTTTTTTTGACAGAGGATTTGATCCGGTCTTTATACTTCTTTGTGTCCTTGAACTTTAAGGGATCTGAGGATGTCAGGTGCTGGTCGTACTCTTTAAAACTATCCTGATCCATGAGTTGATGGATCCTTTGCCGGGCCGCCAGACGGAAATGGTGATCGCAGTGGGGGCAGACCTTCAGGTTGGCTTCCAGTTCGGCAATATAAATCTGTTCGTTGCATTTTTTGCATCCGACCCAGAGATCTTCATCCTTGGCGGTTTTTTTTCCGCCGATACCGGCCTTAAGTTTATCTATCCATGACATCTATAAAACTCTCCAAGTCCTTGGTGGGGGATGTAAACCGTTATTAGTCGGTCTTATGCTCAGTGGTTACAGGGGATGTTTCTTCGGCCTCCAGTTTTTTATTTTTCAACAACAAACTGATCGGTCCGATGACGGCATAGGTGGTGCCAAGAATAAACAACGCAACCCGCGGTATTGTTGCCAGAACATAAATGAATAAAATCACAAACAGGAAACGGGAAAATACCACCCGTTTTTTAAAGTCAAACTGTTTGAAGGCCGGGTACTTGATATTGCTGACCATGAGGAAGGCCAGGGCATAAACCACCAGTACCATTATGAAAGGATTTATACGTGTGGCAAACAAGTCTTCAAAGGCGATCACGATGGATGCGATTACAGCCGCTGATGCGGGACTCGGCAGACCGGTAAAATGTTTGCTACGAGTCTCTGGCTTACTCACATTGAACCGGGCCAGTCTGAGGGCGGCGCAAAGTAGAAACAGGAAAGCGGCCATCCACCCCAACCGGCCAAATGGTTTTAATACCCATGAGTAAGCCAGGAAGGCAGGGGCCATGCCAAAGGTGATGATGTCTGCCAGCGAATCGTATTGTTCGCCAAATGCGCTGGTGGTTTTGGTCAACCTGGCTATGCGGCCATCGAGTCCATCAAAAACCATTCCTGCTACAATGGCCCAGGCGGCAAAATAAAATTGTTCATTCAGTACCGCGACAAACGCGTAGAAACCACAGAAAACATTTCCTGTGGTGAACAAACTGGGAAGGATGTGAATGCCTTTGCTACGTTGCATGGATTTTTATGCGGCCTCTACTTATTCGTAAATTTTTCTAAGTCCGCCACTAGGTATGGGCCAACTGGAAATTGTTCCTCAAGCCGAGAGCACTGTTGCCAGCGGTAAAAGCTATTGCGAACTACCAGCGGAGGTTCTCCGCCGCCGGTTTACCTTAGATAGCCAATGATGGAGCTTCCTCCGTGGACAATATCGCCAATCGCGACCTTTATGTCTGTCCCCTCAGGTAGAAAAACATCCATTCGTGAACCGAACCGGATCAAGCCATAGCGTTGTCCGCGTTGATACTCATCGCCTTCCTTTGCCCAACAAACGATTCTTCGGGCGATCAAACCGGCGATCTGCTTCACTAAAATTGTAACACGGCCATTATTCAGGAGGATAGCGCTTTGTTCGTTATCCAGTGAAGCTTTGTGGCTGGCCGCGTTGAGAAATTTTCCCGGATTATAACGGGTGGCCTGTATTCTTCCGGCGATGGGTACCCGGTTCACATGAACGTTGAAGACATTAAGAAAAATACTGACCCGTGTATAGGCCTCATCCAGCAAGGGGTCTTTTTCCTGAATAATCTCTACGACCTTGCCATCCCCCGGGGAGACGATGGCGTTAGGGTCTTCGGGAATGTTTCTTTCCGGGTCCCGGAAAAACCAGGTGACAAAAAGAAACAGTCCACCAAAAAGGCCAACGGCCCATAACCAGGACAAAGTCCAAAAAATTCCCGTTAAAACAGCAAGGGGCAGGATGAAAATATACCCCTCTTTAGCAATTGGAATGCGCATAGAATTTTACTGCACCTTCTTGCCAACGAAGGGCATCATTTTCCTGAGCTTTTCTCCAACAATTTCGATAGGGTGTTCTTTATCCTGTGCCAGCCTGGCATTAAACATCGGACGGTTGGCCATGTTTTCCAGAATAAATTCTTTGGCGAAACTTCCGCTTTGGATCTCGGCAAGAATCCGTTTCATTTCCGCACGGGTTTCCTGGGTGATGACGCGGGGTCCGCGAGTTACATCGCCGTAGGCCGCAGTGGTGCTTATGGAATAACGCATATTGCTGATGCCGCCTTCATAAATGAGGTCAACAATCAATTTGACTTCGTGAAGGCACTCAAAATAAGCCAGATCCGGACTGTACCCTGCGTCTACCAGAGTATCGAATCCGGCACGGATTAATTCGCTGACTCCTCCGCACAATACAGCTTGTTCGCCAAACAGGTCGGTTTCGGTTTCTTCTCTGAAATCGGTTTCCAAAACACCTGCGCGGGTTCCGCCAATGCCCTTGGCATAGGCCAAGGCTATCTGCTTCGCCTTTTTTGTGACGTTCTGGTGTATTGCCATCAAACAAGGAACGCCTGCACCCTGCTCATAGGTTCTCCTGACCAGGTGCCCCGGACCTTTAGGGGCGACCATGAAAACATCCACATCTTTCGGCGGGACAATTTGGCCGAAATGAATATTGAACCCATGCCCAAAGGCCAGGGCCATGCCTTTCGACAAATGAGGCTCGATATCTTTTTCATACATGGCCCTTTGTTTGTCATCGGGAACCAGGATCATCATGATGTCGGCTTTTTTTGTAGCTTCAGGAACGGTCATGACGTTCAGACCATCCTTTTGAGCCCTTTTCCAGAAAGCACTCCCTTTTCTAAGGCCAACGATAACCTTTAATCCACTGTCGTGGAGGTTTCTGGCATGAGCGTGCCCCTGACTGCCGTAACCAACAATGGCAATAGTTTTTTTCTTTAAGATTTTGATATCCGCGTCTTTGTTATAATAAAGCTTCGACAAAATGGTTCTCCTTATCTTCTTTGTGTGATTTTAGTGGATTGATTTATTTCCGCGACCGATAGCGATTCTTCCGGACCGGACGATTTCTTTTATTCCCAAAGGGCTCAACAGTTCTAAAAAGCCGGTTACTTTTCCCTCGTCACCGGTGATTTCAATTGTATAGGCACTGGAGCTCACATCGACAACCTTTGCTCGAAACAGGTCCACGATTCTTAGAATTTCTTCTCGGACTCTGACCTCAGCGTTCATCTTGACTAGCAATAGTTCCCGATCGACAAATTTTTCTTCGGTCAGGTCAATGACTTTGATAACATCGACCAGTTTGTTGAGTTGTTTGGTGATCTGCTCAATTTTAGCGTTGTCACCACGAGTGACTATGGTCATGTGAGAAACTTGCGGGTCGGATGTTTCGGCGACATTCAGGCTTTCAATATTGAATCCACGACTACTGAAAAGACCTGATACGCGGGACAAAACACCGAACCGATTGTTCATCACTATAGAAATGGTATGCTGCATTTTCCTGGAATCCAGTTTAAGGTTCACCCCAAACCTGTTTTGGGGGTAGTTTTTTTTAAACCTCTTATACTAGCAAAATCAAAGCTTTTTTACTAATAAGAATTGTTTTCCGCAGTATAAACAGAGAGAGATGACCATGCGGGAGAAATTTCATATCAGTCAGGCTCTTGCCAGGGTGAAAAAGGCTATCCGTTCATTTCCGACTCCCAGCGTGACTGTCATCAGCCGACAGAACGATCCTTTTGCCGTCCTGGTCAGTTGCATCATCAGCCTTAGAACCCGGGATGAGGTCACACAAACAGCCTCATCCCGATTATTTAAACTGGCAAAAAATCCGCAGGAACTGCTGAAACTTTCGCCAGCAAAAATAGAAAAAGCCATTTATCCTGCGGCATTTTTCCGCAACAAAACCAAGTCGCTGAAAGAATTATGTCAAAGTCTGGTAGATAATTATGACGGGCAGGTTCCTGATAAACTGGATGAGTTGCTTAAGTTGAAGGGGGTAGGGCGCAAAACCGCCAACCTGACTTTAATTCTGGGGCATGACAAGCCCGGAATCTGTGTGGATATCCATGTCCACCGTATTTCCAATCGCTGGGGATATGTGAAAACCAAGTCTCCTGATGAAACCGAAATGGTGCTGAGGGATAAACTGCCCAGGAGGTACTGGAAGGGATATAACGACTTGCTCGTTACGTTCGGGCAAAATATCTGTAAACCCGTCTCGCCGTTTTGCGGCTCCTGTACCCTCGCAGAAACCTGCCCCAAAACTGGAATAACGAAACACCGCTAGCGTGGATACTGCATGAAAAATTAAAGAGGAGATGGATTTCATCCATATCGATTCCCCCTCATCCTAGCCTTCTCCCTCCAGGGGAGAAGGAACTTTTTGCTTCCTCTCCCTTATCAGGGGGAAGAGTGTCACAGTATTGCGCTTGAGTGTTCAGCCTGCTTTATGGGTAATGCAGTACTGGCCCTACGCCTAGTAGACGGTTTTTTTCTGTAGGGCGATGAGTTCTTTGATGCCTTTGTCGGCGAGTTTGAGCAGGCCGGCTAATTGTTTATCATCGAAGGGTTCCTGTTCGGCGGTTCCCTGGACTTCAACGTATCCGCCGGAACCGGTTTTGACAATATTGAGATCGACATCGGCTGTGGAGTCTTCGCTGTAATCCAGATCAAGCATCTTTTTCCCGCTGACAATCCCTACGCTGATGGCGGCGACATAATCTTTGATCGGTAATTCGTCGATCAACTTTTCCTTTTTCAATTTCTTCAATGCCAGGACCGTTGCCATGAAGGCTCCTGTAATGGAAGCGCAACGGGTACCGCCATCTGCCTGAATGACGTCACAGTCGAGCCAGATAGTACGCTCTCCCAGTTTTTTCAGGTCAATAACCGTACGCAGTGAACGACCGATGAGCCTTTGGATTTCCTGAGTTCTTCCCGAAAGCTTGCCCCGGGAAGCCTCGCGGGGACTTCGGGTGTTGGTGGATGAGGGGAGCATGGAATACTCTGCCGTTACCCATCCGCTACTTTTCCCCCGCAGGAAGGAAGGGACTTTTTCCTCTACTGTGGCCGCACAAATGACTTTGGTATTTCCCATCTGAATGAGAACAGAACCCGCCGGATGCATGGTGTAGTTTTTGGTAACTTTGATTTTTCGACATTCGTTTGAGGAGCGGCCTTGATCTCTGGACATGTTACCTCTAATAAAAAGGGACGTTGAAATTCGGAGAAATTCCGAAAATGGGAAAACGCAAAAACAAATAAACTAACAGTTATAAATCTAATTTTCAACTGCTGTAATGACAGCCGCTGTTGATCCGCAACCGCTTATAGACAAGCATCCAGCATAAATTGCGGGGAGGGATACAGGGTTTTCATCAAGCGTTTCCTTCGGTACTGGGTTGTAACTTGTTCTATTATTTGATACTATTCAAATCATTCCAGACTTTTAAATTTATTCATTTTTTTTTCGTAATCCAATGGACTCCTACTTTGAAAAAGGAATCAGGCTTAAAGGCACTCTGTGGGTGAAGGGTTCGGTTCACTTTGATGGGGAGTTTGAGGGAGAAATCTACTCATCCAACCACTTTATTGTTGGTGCATCGGGCAAGGTGCTGGGCAACATAAAAACTCATGATGTGACCAATATGGGTTTTGTTCAGGGGAACCTGTTTGCAGAGCGCAAGGTAGCCCTGACAAACGACAGCCGATTGGTGGGAGATATAGCCACCTATCATTTGGTCGTTGACGAGGGTTCCAACTTCGAGGGCCGCTGTAAGATGGTCGATGAGCCGCCCAAAAGTGTCAAGGAGGAAATGGAAACCCTTGAACGACCTGTTCCCAAAACAGCGAAAGTGTCCAAAGCTCCAGGATCATCCCCTGCTGAAGGTAAGCCTTCTTCACAATGGGGAAAAGTCGCGGGAATAGCGGCCATTGTTCTGATGATTGCCGGGGTGATCTGGTTTTATCCGAGTGAGGAGGATGAACTGGGATCCTTGATCGAAAAGGGTTACAAGCTGGTTAATGAAAAACGTTATTCCGATGCGGAATCTATTTTCAAAAAAGCCCTGACCGTTTCCAGAGTCGAACCCAGGGTTTATGCGGGACTTGGGGATATTTATTTCGAGGACAAACGTTTTAATGATTCGCTGGCTCAGTTTCAGAGAGCCATTGATTTGAATCCTGCCAATGTGGAGTACCGGATCAAGCAGGCAAAATCCTATTCCTCCAAAGGGCAATTGAAGGAGGCGATAGCGTCCTACACGCAGGCACTGGAAATTGACCCAAAGAGGGGATCAACTTTCTATGACTTGGGCCTTTTGTATCTGGAGCAGGAGGAATTAGACAAAGCCCGTGAAGCACTCGAAATGAGTGTGAGTCTGGATATGGATTCTTTTGAATCTCATGAAGCATTAAGTCTTCTTTATTCACACGAAAAAAAATCTGATGAAGCCATTGCAGAAATCAACGAAGCGATAAAACTTGAAAATAAAGAACCTAGATTACACTTAACTTTAGGAAAACTTCTTCTGGAAAGTGGTAAGGAAGACGATGCGGTAGAGGCTTTCAAAAAGGCGACAAACCTGTTTCCAGAAAACTTCTCGGCCCAAATCCGTCTTGCCGACTGGTATTACATTAAAGGAATGCTTGAGAAGTCTCTAGAGACTTACAAGGTTGCGGAAACCCTTGACTCTGATAACCCCGTGGTTCAGGCACGGTTAGGAAAAATTTATGCAGGTAAAAAACAAAATAATAAAGCTCAGGTGGCACTGGAAAAAGCCATCCAGCTAAATCCCAAAGACGCGGAAAGCCATTATCAATTGGGGAAACTGGTCTCTGGTGAAGGGAAATGGGAGCGTGCCCAATCTTTATTGTCCAATGCCATTGCCCTGGATGCCAGGCATGGGGATTCCTATTATGAATTAGGTGTTGTGTTGCTGGGAAGAGGTAATGTGGACCTGGCCAGGGGTAACTTCAAAAAAGCTTTAGATTTGGAGCCCAAAAATTCGGATTATATTATGGGATTGGCGATGGTATTGGTTGAGAAAAAGGAGCTGGATAAGGCATTGGAAATGCTCCTTCCTGTTTCCAAAAAGGAGACAAATAATTCTAAGCTCTTTATTGCAATCTGCAAGGTTTATACGAAGAAGGGTTATTTTACAGCCGCCACAGGATATTGTGAAACAGCCTTAGGTTTGAACGCCGGTAACTATGAGGCCATGAATCGACTGGCTTGGTTATACGCGAAAAAAGGCGTTAAACTTCAGAAGGCACTCGAGCTTTCTGGCAAGACCCTTAGAAGCTTTCCAAAGCAGCCCGAATACATTGATACACTTTCGGAAATTTTTTATGTTCAGGGGGAAACTGAAAAGGCGGCAGAAAAAATTCAAGAAGCCATTAAGCTGGTGCCCAACAACCCTTACTACAAACAACAATTGTGGAAGTTCAAGAATGTAAAGCCGAAACCCCCTGCCTGATATTTTATTTACAGGCTCCCTGTTCCTTTCAACCCTATATAAACACAATAAGCCAAAAGCAATACTCCCCCCTTCAGTTTTCCCAGAGAATGATTCCCATATCTGATCATTCCCAACAATAATCCTGTGATAGCGGTGGCAATAAGCAAGTCGGGGTGGATGGGTTCTTGAATCTGTAAAGGGTGAATGGTTGCGGTGAGGCCCAGAACCATCAGGATGTTGAAGATATTGCTTCCAAAAATATTCCCGATTGCCATTTCTCCGTGACCCCGTTTTGCGGCGATGATGGAGGAAACGATTTCCGGTAGGCTGGTTCCCACAGCAACGATGCTAATGCCTATGAACCATTCACTAATTCCCAGGTAGCGGGCAATGCTCACGCCTCCTGCAACCAGAAGTTTGGCTCCTCCAATCAATAGAGCAAGCCCTACGATGACCAGCAATATTTGAAGGGAGGAATTTTTCCCTGCAAAAAGAGGGACCTCATCTTCCAGTTCTTCGGCAAAATCCTCCTTATGGCTGAATGACCGCCATATGTAGAGACCCAGGAGACAAACCATTAAAAATCCTTCATAACGATTGATCTCCAGGTCCCAGGCGATCACCACGATGAGAAAGGAAACAAATATCAGTGGAGGAGATTCCCGCTTGAGACGTTCGGGAGCAATGGATATGACTGCAATGCAACCGGTCAAACCAAGAACGAGTCCAATGTTGGCGATATTACTACCGATGACATTGCCCATAGCCAGCTCTGGACTACCCTTTAAGGCGGCGAGAAGGGCAACAGCCAGTTCCGGTGCGGAGGTGCCAAATGCGATGACTGTGGCACCAATTACAAAGGGACTGATTTTCAGTGCACGGGCAAGGCGAACACTGCCGGTTACAAGAAAGTTTCCGCCGTAATATAAAAGTGCCAGTCCGGCAATGATTTGTACAAGATCGAGCAATTTAAACCTTAGCTAAAAACATGACCCACTACCGTGGGAGGCAATATGGCAAGAACTTCTCTAGCTGTCAATATTTCTTGCTAGCCCCTTAGCAGGGGAGGGAACTGGGCAAGTGCTTGATTGCGCCGAGACAACTCCTGGCTTGCCAGAAAAAGCGATGGCACACTGGCCCCACGCCCGGTGGGGTTAGCGTAGGAAGGTTTTAGGGTATCCCTTACGGGCCAGTTTTTCCTGGGTAAGGAGTGCTTTTTCACGGCTGGGAAAAACTCCCAACTGTACGATATAAGTTTTGGCAGGCGCATCAGCCATGCGCGACTCGGACAAGAAGCCTTTTAAACTCAAGCGGTCCTGCAGTTTCTGTGCGTCTTTAAGGCTTTTGGATTGGCCGACTTTAAGGCTGAAGGAATTATTGGGATTTTTATAAAAGGAGGCACGGAATCCTTTACGGGTCAGTTCTTTTAGCACACTGTTTCCAGATTTTTTATTGGTAAAGCTCCCAACCGTTACGAGATGCTGTTTTATTTTTTGCGACCGTGTTTGTATAGAGGGTGCAAAGCCTTTGGCCTTAAGTTGTTTCAAAAACGATTCCGCATTTTTCTTGACGCCAAATGCACCAACCTGAATAAAGAACCTGACGCTTTCTTTTTTTGCTGGTGATGGTATTTTTTTCGGGCTTGATTTAGGACTAGAAGATACTTTTTTAATTGTTGGTGATTTTTTTACTTCCTTTTTTACTTCCTTGATTTTAGCCGGCGGTACTGTGCTTTTGGCCTTTGGTGGTGTGACGAATGGATTGACAAGCGGCGCACTCGCTGATGGTGGAACCGGAATACTGGAGGCGAGTGAACCATCTTCCACCACTGGAACCTGTTTAGCCAGGCTTTCTTCTGCGGTCTCAGGTTTTTTTACCTGGGCTTCTTTCGTAGATTCAATCGGAGCGGTCTGGTGGTTTATCTGAAAATAAACCAGCGCTAAAAGCCCGATGCCGATCATGGAAATGGAAAACATGCGCGAATTTTTTGACCGGATATTTTTTTCCGCTTCGATTTCCGCTTCGATTTCTGCATCCTCGATAAGGTCGTCGATTCGTTTGTGATATTTTGTAACTTCTTCCGGCACTTCTGTGTCTTCGGGGAAAGGCAGTGTTTCCTGTTCCTTGATTTCCAACATAATCGGGAGCCCTGAGTTTATGGATTAAAATTGGTTGTCGTTTTAATTAGTAGGGACAACTTTGATTGCGAATGTTAGGATATAAAAGCATAGGGGGCACTTAACCCTGTCCACCCTGTACCTTTAGAAAAGGTATCCGATAACCCCTTAATTGTCAATAGGATAAGGAAGACCCTGCTATGGACCTTTCGGTCGAATTAGGCGGTTTAGGTTTGAATAATCCGGTCATAGCGGCTTCCGGAACTTTTGGCTATGGTCTGGAGTACAGTTCACTTGTGGATTTGAATGCTCTTGGCGGGTTTTCCACTAAAGGGCTTTCTTTAAAACCAAAAACCGGAAACCCTGTGCCCAGGGTCATCGAAACATCTTCTGGCATGCTCAATGCCATTGGGCTGGAAAACATCGGACTGGAAGCTTTTCTATCTGAGAAGTTACCGCAATTGAAAAATTTCAATACCCGGATCATCGTCAACTTTTTTGGAGACACTACCCAGGAATATGTGGAGATGGCCCGGGCTTTGTCTGATGTGGAACGATTAGACGCTCTGGAGATGAATGTTTCCTGTCCCAATGTGGAAAAGGGCGGCTTGCAATTCAGTTCCGATGCTGGCGTTTTGACAGAAGTGGTTTCTGCGGTGCGCAAGGCAACCGGAAAATTTCTTATTGTCAAGTTGTCTCCCAATGTTACGGATATTACCGTGCTTGCCAAAGCGGCAGAAAATGCCGGAGCCGATGCCTTGTCCGTGTGCAATACTTTTGTGGGCATGTCGATTGACTTGAAAACCCGAAAACCTCATCTGGCCAATAGGACAGGCGGGCTTTCGGGGCCTGCCATCAAACCGCTTGCCTTGAACCTGGTGTATCAGTCGGCGCGGGCCGTGCAAATTCCGGTTATTGGAATTGGGGGAATATCAAGCGGCGAAGATGCGGTGGAGTTTTTACTGGCAGGGGCAAAAGCGGTACAAATAGGAACGGCCAATTTTATAGACCCGGCTTCCACCCTTCACGTGATTGAAGGAATTCGTCAATACTGCCTGGCAAATGGAGTGAACAATCTTTCCGAATTAAAAATGCGGGAAGAGTGACTACCCATTTTTATAGATTCTGGGTACTCGTTTGCTGACACTGCAAAGAATTTCGTAAGGAATAGTTTTTCCTGCCACAGCAAGTTCCTCGACCGATATCACCTGGTCGCCCTGCCTGCCGAAGATGACTACCTCATCTCCTTCTTCTACACCCGGAATATCGGTGACATCGATGAGAATCATATCCATGCATATATTTCCGACTTGAGGCGCACGCTGTCCGCGGACCAGAACATCCATTTTGTTAGACAGCGTGTGGTGGAGTCCATCTGCATAACCGATGGGAAGGGTGGCGAGAATACTGTCACGCTGGGTTGTGAAACTTCCTGAATAGCTCACGGGCTGTCCCCTGGCAATAGATTTAAGCAGAATGATCTGGCTTTTCCATTGCATGACAGGCTGGAACGGATTTCCTTCCCGCTCGAAAACAGATTGTAAAGAAGGGGAGGGGAGAACTCCATACAGAATGAGGCCGGGCCGGACCATATTGAAATGGCTTTCGGGAAATTTGAACAGGGCAGAGGTGTTTGCTGAGTGGATCATTGGCATGGGAACACCTTGCTTTTGTAAGTGGGTCAGAGCAGTTTGAAATTTTTCGAGCTGTGTCCGGGTGATGGAAAGGTCTTCGTCATCGGCGGAGGAAAAATGGGTGGAGACAGCTTCGATTTTCAAGTTCTTTAAACTGCGAACCTGATCCAGAAGCGCAGGCAAATTTTCAGGAGATACCCCAAGCCGGTTCATCCCTGTATCTACCTTGATATGCACCGATACCGTTTTATTCTGTTTTTCAGCTTCTCTGGAAAGAGCCTGGGCAACGGGCAGGGTGGAAACTATGGTTGCAAGGTTGTGCCGGACTAAATCTTCTGCTTCATCGGGGAAGATGCCGCCCAGTAACAGAATGGGAGTGCTCAAACCATTTTCCCTGAGTTCGATGCCTTCTTCAATCACCGCAACTCCCAGATAGTTTGCAACGCCGCCCGCTATGCGGGCACAAGGTACAGCTCCATGCCCGTAGGCATCGGCTTTGACGACTGCCATGACCTGGGTTTGAGGCTCGAGATATTTTTTCAGCGTTTGAAGGTTGTGCCGGAAAGCCGATAAGTCAATTTCAGCGCGAGTCGCGCGATGGTGTGCCATAAAATTGTTGGGATAAAATGTTTCTAATCGGTTGAGAGTGCCCGGTTACTCTCTTCGTGACCTGCCTGTGGTGGATAAGCGTCCGCTTTTTTTAACCGGCGGACCGGAAGTGCGGACAGCCCGGCAACACATGTTTTCTTCATCTCTGGCTTTTTTTCTCACCTGGTAGGCCCGGTCGCTGTAAAAATTATAGGCCATGGCGTTGATGCCTTGTTCTTCCTGGCACCAGTAAGTGGACCCGCAACCCTCAGGGAATTTATAGTCGAGATGAACGATGTCGCCATCGAAATCGGTGTTCTTGCAGTCGTGGTCATACAGGTTTCTGCATTCCTGGCTTTTAGGCAGTCTCCAGTCGTCGAACCCGGCGAATTTTTGTTCATTGAGCCAGTCTATGTAATTATGGGCACCTTTCCAGGAGCACCATTTATTGCGCATTTGGTAGCTGTCTTCCCGGGTCCAGGTCAAGTTGTACTTGGTGTCGGTCAGGGTCTCGTTTTCGTTATCTTTAAACCGGTCTTCGTCTGCCATGAATCTCTAAAAAATGGTTTGGAAATAATGATGGATAGTATATTTTAAAGGGTGTCCTCATGGCAAATATTGATTTTTAGTTATGCCTCTCAGTTTAATTTTTCATATATAGGAATGTTATGCCGAAAATAGAAATTCAAAGTTTTTTTTATGACTTGCTTCATTGTAAGAATAAGATCCTCAGTGTTTTTGATAAATGGGATCAGAAATATGAAGAGGATGAACGCGGTTCTCTTGTCGCCGGAATGCGCGACTGCCCGGATGCAGAATTGATCAATTTATTGATGAATATCCAGAAGCTGGCAACGGGATATGAACAAATCAAGGACCTGATGGATAAGGCCGAGCAGGATCAGGTTGATGAAGCGATGGATGAAGACGACCCTGATGACGAAGAGTTTTAACCCGCGCTCCTCGGCGGAGGGCCAGCGTGCCATGGTTTTTTGCCCCATATTGCAAAACCGAGCCGGGGGACTACATTCTAACAGGTGTTTGTCGCTGATAACTGCGGACCGTTAATTTTTTTCTGATTAAGAGGGGTTGATGCTATGGAAGAAACCGTCAAACAAAACTTTCAAACCTTGACCAGGTTTGTCGATGAAGCGATTGAATTCGCCGTGGTTTATGGGTTCCAGGTCCTCGGTGCGTTGGCGGGACTATTTATCGGGCTAAAAATTGCAGGGTGGGCGGGGAGGAAAACAACTCAATTTTCTTTGGCGAAACAAGTCGAAACTACCCTGGCGGGTTTCTTTGGGAAAATCGTCAAAATAATATTTATCTGTATTGTCGTGATTATTACGCTTGGTAACTTTGGGCTCACGATTACTCCGTTGGTGGCACTGGCAGGTGCCGCAACATTTGGAATTACAATGGCACTCCAAGGTCCTGTTTCCAATTATGGGTCGGGAATAAGCATCATTATCGGCAGGCCGTTCTTGATAGGCGATACCATCTCGGTCGCAGGTTCCGGTGTCAGTGGTGTTGTTGAGGAAATTAAGCTGGCTTATACCCTTCTCGTTGGCGAAGATGGCGAACAAATCATTGTTCCCAATAAAGAGATTATTGGCCGGGTTATCGTAAACTCGAAAGATCGTCGGGTTGTGCAAACCAAGATCGCCCTTGCCGGCAAGGCTAATATTGAGGCTACTATTTCAGCCTTAAAAGATGCGCTCTCAAAGTTCCCGGAATTGCAGGATGACCCCCGACCGCTAGTAGGGGTTCATGACTTCACCTATGGCGGTGTTGTGCTGGGTGTGCGGTTCTGGGTGTCCAGTCAGAAATATTTCCGTACCCGTTATGCCGTTAATGAAGCACTGTTGAAGGCTGTAGAGGGGATCGGCGAGAAGTTATTGTCAGTCGATAGTGTTGCGCTAACACCAGAAAGATTGTCCGCAGATGAAAACACAAATACATTTAGCTCAGAATAATTTTTGCCTCCCTCCCTTTTAAATCGGAGTGGGACTGAGGGGGCGGAGCCCCCTCTCATTGTATAAATTGCGCTTTTCTATTTTCCTAGCAATTCATTGGCCTTCTTTGCTGCATCTTCCATGGTTTTATCCAGTTGCTCTCCAGCCTTTTCCGCCGAACCTTTTTCCTCGCATCCGATTACGCCAACCATCGATATCATTAAAATTGAGACGATAATTAATTTTTTAATATTGTTCATAGGCCTCCTTAATTTAAAAGAATGATTTAATCAAGCGGTTATGTTTGATCAGTTTCCAAATATTCCTTTAACGGCATCTCCCATCGGGTTGTTTTCTACCAGATCCTTGGTTCCTGAGGTGCCTTTCTCCAACATATCTTTTGCTCCAGAAACAACCGAACCTACAACCTCTTTAACTTGATCTAGATTCAGATGCTTGACAGCTCCATTTATATTCTTTTGCAAGGAATCTATTACTTTACTGGCCACTTCTCCTGGTGTAGCACCGCCTTTGCTTTTGCCGATGTCTTTCAATACGATATTCGGAAGATCCACGGACATGGTTTTACCCTGCAAGATTGACGCGCTGACATTAGCCTTGCCGTTAAGAATAGATAGTTTTTCTACGATTAGCTTTTTGCCGCCTTCACCACCAGATTTTTTCTCTGATGAACCTTTCCCTGTTCCCAGGTATGAATCTACATTTTTCTTGATCGCGTCAATATTGCTCCCATTTGTACTATGTTCGTAAGTGATTCTGGGGCCGGAAATGGTTATATCCTTAACGACTATAGTATCTTCGGTAATAGTTTTAATGTCCAAAGCAATGCTGATTTCATCAAACTCTACGGAGTTTTCAGTTTTAAAGTTTTCCGGATTTGTCATTCTGAATCCGCGCAGAGCCCCCTTGCCATCGGTGGCTGAAATTTTGGTTTCCTTCAGCGTGACCTGCGTTTGCGTGATTTCTGAACCAAATTTTTCAATGGCACTTGTAATAATGGTGTCGAGCGATGAATATAAGAAAAATACCGCGATCGCTGCTAAAACCAGTACTCCACCGCCAATGCCAATCAGGCGTTTCATATAAATAACCTCCATTTAACTTTGAGCGAGATTTATTGTTTGACCATTTGACCGGTCTCTCTTAGCTGTCTCAATTATAAGCCAAAGAATTTTAAAAGTAACCCACACTCAAAAAAAGAGTCTAACGTGAATTACCCCTGACCAGACCCCGTTATTCCTGCCAGATATAGGATTTAACCATAAGTTTCTCATTTTTGATTTTTTTGTCAATTGGTTCGGCCTTCGAATATCCGTCCAAGTATTAAGCTGGAATACCTACAATGTAAGCCACTCTGGACGATCGAGGGGCCTCTTGAATGCTATTCAGGTGGGCATCTTGGTTTTCTAGTGCGTATTTGTCGAGTCAATTAATATTAAGCGGAGTTCCGGTTTCGGGGTCGAGAAGTATGCGTGTGAGGGAGCGATTGCCGCCCAGCCACAGGGAGTGGTCGGAGGCTGATTCAATACTGAAAATAAATTTTGATTTCAAGCCGTTGATGGCTGAAAAGTTCTGAAATATTTTCCCATCGAAACGGCTCAATCCGTTATTGGTGCCGATCCACAACCTGCCTGATCGGTCCAGTTCCAAAGCAAGTATAAAATTCCCCGGCAGTCCATCCTTCATGGTGAAGTTGCGAAACTTCAAGGTGCGGGTATCGAGCATACTCAGTCCACCTCCCCAGGTTCCTATCCACAAACGGTTTTCATTGTCCAGTAACATGGAAACCACATAGTTGGGCCGGTAGTCCGAAGTCTGTAAATTGGGAATGGATGGAGAAGCTGAGTGATGCTGGCCTTGAAAGAGCGACATGATGCTCCGGTTATCCTGTTGTACCTGCTCGTAGGGGGCTCCGAGTCCGTTCGCATGATTGAAGGCCTGCCATTTTCCGTTATGATAAACGGAGATGCCGGATTCGGTGCCAAACCATATTCTCCCGGAAGGTTCAATTTCGATGGCATAAACCCAATCATCGATCAATCCGCCTTCTGTGTTTTCGACGGTAAAACTTTGCCAGTTTTTTCTCAATCCGGGATCCCCCGTTACCCGGTTGACTCCACTCCAGGTTGCGAGCCAGAGAGTTTTTTTGTCGAATTCGATATCGTATACAAAGGCGTCGTTCAGTCCTTGCGGGGTATTGTAATGTTGCCATTGTTTGCCGTTAAAATGGCTGAGTCCGCCTCCATAGGTTCCAATCCAGGGCCGGTTTTCAGGGTCCATGCCAATCGCGAAAATTCCATTGCTGAGTAAATGGTTTTGATTGTCGTAGACTTCATAATCCTCGTTGGTATGAGTGTCGTAGCGGATGATTCCCTGTCCGGTTCCCATCCACAGATGCCTGCCTTGAGAGGTCAATACTTTAATGTTTCGGGTGTTGAGATCAAAGGTTTGGGTTTTTAGAATATGGGGGTAGGGTTCCGCTGAAGTTTTTTCGGGTATAGAGAAAGCATTGCTGGTATCCACAGGGATAAAACTCGCCACTGCGATAAAAATGAATATAATGGCCCTTGCTTTATTTATAAAATTGAAAGGTTGCATGGTGAATTTTTTATTTGTCAATTCTAGAAA